>Ga0247780_1000446_pt1 | contig 39359 bp, 47 predicted proteins | sample UWRJL079202R5_FD_179927 | JGI IMG/M metagenome (GOLD analysis project Ga0247780, IMG submission 179927) | Plant litter microbial communities from Arlington Agricultural Research Station in Wisconsin, United States - UWRJ-L079-202R-5 | ecosystem: Environmental > Terrestrial > Plant litter >...
CTCCGGTTGGGTGGGGCCGAGTGCCGGGTTTCACGCCGGGCAGACCGGCGGCGGCGTCGGACCCAGAGAGGGCGACGATGGTGGCGAAGGCACTCGAGTAGACTTGGTCCATCTGCTCAATGTTTTTCTGTTTCGTCACGTCGTCGTCTTGAACGATGCAAAGTGCATCGACCCAGAGGAAACGCTCCCCGAGGGACTTGACGAGGGTGATGGCGTCGAGAATGGTCCGGGGAAGCGTAGAGTCGGCACGCAGTCCTCCTTTCATCAGACGGGAGGCCAAGTTGGATTTGAGTGTTTTGGACGTGTCCACTTTGCCCCATACATAGCTGAGGGCAAAGTACTTGACTGCAGATGTCTTTTGGACCAGACACTCGTCGACCACGTCGATATGCAGCATACTCATCGGGGGCGATAGGTGGCTTATTAGTGCTTGTCGGTTGCACTGGCGGCCGTGATTGGTATCGCACTCAGCGAGAAAGCGCCCCAACTGACCCAAGGAAATGTCTTGACGAGGCACCGAGACGTGAAGCTCCCTGATGTTCAAAGCGCCGACTTCCCTCAGGCCGTACAAGACTCGCAAGGTTTTCTGTCTGCCGGGTTCATCGACCAGAAAGCTGAGCCCCTGAACGTCATCGTCAATCGCGGCAAGACGTGGATGAAGGGTTCCCTTATCATCGCTAAGGATGTGGCTGAGGAGACTGCATACGGAACACTGCAGTTGTGCCCTCACACACACTTGGTTGTAGTTTCCATACGGTATCAAACACATCTCCTCGTTCCACCCCCATTCACCATCCGATCTTGGGACCAGTGGTCGTACCTTGCGGCAGACGCGACAAAGCTTGGGATGTGGATGTCCTCCTCTCTTGGCCTCCTCTTCTCTGGCTTCTGTCTCAAGTTTGAGCTCTCGAAGAACGAACTGTGCCACAGGGAGGGGTGTGGTGTCGGTGTATCTGAATATTTCCTTCATGGCATCACTCCGATCCATCAAGACAGCGCCCGTAGCTGGATCGACCCATGTCACGAGCCCTGGAAACCCTGTCGCGGGTGGCCCGTTGTATTCGGCTGTCTCTTGAAACCATTTTCGGGACTGCTCCTTAGCCGCCTCTGCGCGTTTGGCTTTCTCTTCCTTCTCTCGGGCTCGTGTTTCAATATCCCCCTCGCTCAGGTCTTCGTCGGCCTCGATGGCGTCGGACCACAACGTGATTGTGTGTTTGTGTTGGTTCCAGAGCATAATGGATGCGTTCGGAATGCCGTTCGTCTTGCACGCAGTGTCGAAGTACCCGGGAAGCCTCGCGCATGCCAGTTGCCTTATCTTGTTCCCCTCGGGAGCTGAGGCAATTCTCTCCAGCTGGCGTGCCAGATACTGAGCCTTTTCTTCCATTATCCTCCGGCCGCAACCCACCACCTCCCTCTCGTTTTGGTTCTTGCACATTTTGTATGCATTCTGCACAACGGCGAGCAAGTCCTCGATCTGGGCAGTGAGCATGTACCGGCGGGTAAGAAGATCTCCCAACAGCCGCTGGCATGCGTCGCGTTTGGTATAGTCGCCGGGTGGCATGCCTGCCATCAGTTTTTCAGCTGTCTGAGCTAGTGCCTTGGCCTCGTCGACGTCCTCAACCTTTTCACCTAGGCTCTGGGCACAGTAGAGAAACCTCCACAACCTGGATCCTTTGTCGGGATGTCTCGGCGACGTCCACACCATCACCTTTTCAGCTTTGGAGGTGGCCTGTCTGAGATCGGCCAAGTCTCCCTTCTTTTCGTATCGGTCCCCGTACATGCCGCCCAGAGTTTGTGCAAATTCCTCGCAGTCCTCCCCCGAGCGATTGCGGAGTATGTGTTTCAGAGCAGACTCTCCGTGACGGATCGCATTGTCCAAATGCTCTAGACTTCCCGTTGTCGTGAACTTCGAATACGACATTGCGCAAAGCTGCTTAAGCGCATTTGCATAAGCAGTGCTCCCTGGAGGGCTGACCCGGACGAGTTCGTCGAGGTGACGTAATGCCTCTTCGAGATCCGCCGAGTCACGGTTCAATTTGTATCGGTGGCGTAATCGATCCGTCAGGTTGCAAAGAGCAATTGCGTGGAGAGGACTGTCTTCCGAGGTCATTGAAATAAGTTGCCTTGCAGTGGCGATGGCGTCATCAAGATCCTGTTGTTGATGAAGATTATGAAAATGGAAACGAGACGACTGCGAACAACCCAGACCGTTGAGAATCATCAAGTATACGTCCTTCCTATGGTCGGGGAATCCCATTGCGATTGCTTCGGCCTTCGCCTTTAGCCCTAGTTCGACGGCCTGATCCAGTGCGGCGGCTGATTTGGTAATTTTGTATTCAGCAGCATGCATGCTGGAGAGTTTGTTAAGGTAGACCGGCAGGTCGGGCGAGTTCGCGGGAAGACGGCGAAGGATGGCCTCGGCCTGATCGATTGCACCGTTCAAGTACGAAGGAGTATTCGATATTTGGAACATGGCCCATAGTTGCTCCATCCTGGACGCGCGCATATCTGTCTCCTGTCCCGTATTTTGATCGGAGAGAAGGAGGGAGCCGAGCATCCTCTGCTGAACAGCCGCCATCTCCTCGATCATGTCGCCTCGGTCTTTGGGTGGCAATCTCGGCGACGAACTCGCCTTTGAAGATTCGCCTTCGTCTCTTTTCGACATTTTGGGATCCTCAAACGAGCCAGGAATTGGTTATTGTAATGATAAAGGAAGAAGATGAATGAGCACGAAGAGGATGTGATCGGGAGATCGACAATATGTTGCTCAGGACATCCCGTGTGGCTGCAGATGAAACATGGCGGGGCTGCAAGGGGCAGCTGAGATGTGGATGACAACCGAGCGCGCCTCCTGCAGTTGGCGCCAAGCATTTTTTTTTTTTTTTTTGACGAGTGAGCACGTACGTGCACGTGTGTTCAATGTTGAAGGCGGCGACTCAAAACGGAATGGCGATTAAGAGGATGACTAAGGGGATTTTTCTAAGGCCAAAGCTAAATGCCTGCCGCTGGTGAGGCATAACATCGCTTCCGCTTGTTGCTCTTTTGGTCTCTTACAGTATGCCGGGGTAATTTTCGCAACTGCTTGACCTAACACGGGCGGACCTGTGACTTCTGGCAACGACTTTTTGGGGGGTTCGACCACGTTCGACAGGCCTTTTCATGGCTACTAGGCGTATTGAACGGCTTGTCAGGGCCTTGAGACTGTCTTCCTGGGCCTTGGGTAACGTACCGCATCTACGAAAATTACCGTGGAATGCTGTAAGAGGTGTTCCGTAGGGGCAGGCCACTGCTGTTCTGATCTGAATGGCTTCATTCTGACTAATCAGGGTCTAGCTGCACACCGCGTCCCTCCTGGCCCTTACCTCATACCTGTAGCATGCTCAGCTCTGTTCAGCTCCGTCCAGCTCTGAACGGCCCCGACCAGCCGTATTACACCAAACTCCGACTGATGGGGTTCTAGCCAGGGGCCAGAACTCCTTTTCTTTCTGACACGCCCTCTTTGCCAAAATCACAAGTAAGTACTTTCCGTCGTTATCACGAACAGTTCTTGCGTTTGCCAGCGCTAGGAACAATTCACCTTAGCACTGCACGGCTAACGGAGGCCCGCCGCACTTGCTGCGAGAGCACCTGATCTACCAGAGGAGATGATTTTGAGAGAGGGATAATTATATACGGTGGCCCGAATTCTGGCAAGTTGGCTCGTACAGCAGCCCAAAGACATCAATGGCCCATATTAGGGACCATGACCGGAGACGAAGAGTTAGGCATGTGTCCACATTTTGGGCCTTTTTAGCATATACTGGTACGTGTTGTGGGATATTATACGGTATTCTGGTTTAATCCCTAGAACAGTACGTAGCATCCCGGGCCCAAAACTGGGATGGTATTTAGCATACTAATATATTATATGGTATGGTACACAATATACTTGCACCTAGAATCAGCCACGCGATACTTTGGAAAGCTTCAAATTAAAAGCGGACTGGAATCGAGGATATTCCTTCGCCCGTTTTCGTACTTCGCATAAGTACATACAGTTAAACGTCTAGGCTGCAATGCATACCATCCGGAGACGTGCATCGCACCACTCAGCCAACAAGATCTTATTTTGCGACTAACGTCACCGCTAACGTGGCCACACCCTATGAGTTATGGCTAGCATAAACTGAGAGACGCACCAAAATCCTCGAATGGCAACTTTAGTCGAGGGTCCAAAATTGGGCCACAGGGCTGTGCAGGCTGGGCTCCCTCATAGCTCACCCTAGCTCGGGAGCGGCTCAGGGTCACCGACGAACTTGGAAATTGCTGAGAGAAACTTTAGGGTAAATCATAAAGCTGTTGTCGGTGCGCTGCTTCAATCAACTCGCTCTCAGATCCCCGGTGCAGTGGGGAGGTGGACCTGGCGCCACCTTACATCGCATTTCCAAATGTCGTGTCTGTCGCGTCTGTCACTTCTGGCCGCGGATCGCACCGAGGGAGGTGCCCTATGGGGAAGTTTTGCGTTGTGTAATTTCAACTCAGTGGTGTAGTGGTAACACGTTAGACAGCCCGTTGCGCCTCGCTCCGACCTTAAAAGTATCCTTATTCCATTTTTGGAAAAAAATGCATCCACGGAGGGGGGTCTAGCGTCAGCTAGATGTGAAAGTCCCCAGTTCAATTCTGGGCTGAGTTCTTTTTTTTGCCATTTCGTGCCTTTCTTCATTTCTGCTCAGACCCCGGCCACTGGCCCTTCTTTCATGACTTGTAGTTGCTTGAGTTCTTTGATTGGTGTGGCGATATCGTTCCTTCCTCTTCGGTGCCGCCATTTGAGCCCACATTCCGTGTAATGCTGGCATTGAAGGCAGCCAAAGAAAGAAGAAAGCAGCGGCGCGCCGTCTGTTGCCGACCCTCGAGCTGATCAAAGCCATCATTGCCAACCCGCACTGAGCCGCGTTAGCCAACCTAGTCAATCGCAAGGCCTCTCGTCCTGTGAGGAATGAGATTGGTAGCCCTAATTTGAACCAGAGGCTTACAACGGTTTGGTGCCTGACGCCCATCACTGCCCCTCCAATGTTACGCTTTCCCTCTCTTCCTTCCTTTCGCCAGCGTCACGACCTGCTTCCCGTCTCTCCCATCTCGTTCAAAAGCGGTTGTTTCCTTCACCGTACGCGGCAAACCCCATTCTTCTAACTTTTCCATTTGCAAACATGACGGGCGAGAATTTACAGTCGCACTTTTATCGCACCGTCCAGGACGCCATCCTCGAGGTCTTGCGCACCCCCGACGACAACCCGAAGGTCACACGGCCCATGGACATCGGGCCCATCCGGAGGTTCGCCCTGCCAGACAACTGCGCCGCGTGTCACGGGCTCCAGAACCTCTGGAAACGCAAGGAGCCACGGTTGAACTTGTGGAATTCATCGCGTTTGACCGTGGAAGCCGGCAGCAGCCTCCTTCGCACAGAACCCAAGATCCTTGAGGCGCCGCTCCGAGCCCTATCCCTACTCCAGACCCGAAAGGAACTCGCTAAGGTGACGTACGTGTATGCAAGCGCCATGGAGTCACCAAAGGTCTCCCCACGCAGCGCAGTGGCCATAGACGGGCACTCGGCATGGCTCGGGGCGAGGCGAGTGCAGCCGGATGTGGTTGACTACACACTGGTGCAAAAACGGATCAATCACTGCCCAGAGCACCACGGTTCCGCATGCAACTTCGCAGCGTCACAAGATATCCAACACATCCGCCTCATTGACACTGCATCATTGACACTGCATCATTGCGAATCGTCCCGCACCCTGCGGCTGGGGGGGTTTTATCAGCGGTGGAGTACATTTGTCTCAGCTACGTCTGGGGCGGCCGCCATCAGCACATCTCACGGTTGGGAGACACCTTGCTCCGTGTGCCCGATACGATACGGGACGCGATCGACGTAGCCAAGATGCTGGGCGTACGATACCTCTAGGCCGATTCGGTAAGTAGGCTTTACTAATAGTTTGAACTTTTGCTTTAGAATGCTATCTTTTTGTATGAGGTAGACGTCTGAGATCGACTCCTCTGCCAACATTCGCAGTACTGGCTGTAACGCCCTGTTTCTAGGTGTGTATCGATCAGACCAACTTCACCGACAAGCAGCAGCAAATCGCTATGATGGACAAGATTTAACGCGGGGTGTGGGCGACTATTGTCGCCTTGAGTGGTACCTCGGCTGAGACGGGCCTACCACGAGCTTCGCGTTCAACCTCAGCTTTTTCGGATGAAGTCGCCAACTCCCCGAAACAGTTCTCGATCGTGGTGGACGGCGGTGTCACCTTGAGAGATACACTACCAACCCTGAGGCACCAGATACACAGGTCGGTCTGGGGCCAACGTGGCTGGACATACCAGGAGGCCGTCATGTCGCCACGGTGCCTCTACTTCACCGATGACCAGGTCTACTTTGCGTGTAACCTCATCCAGAGCTGCGAGTCAATGGACGAGTCTGAATCACCCCTCCACAGCTTTTCCTTCAGCCAGTTCCAAGACCTCCTCCGAAAACACCCTCGTGAGAGTCCCCAAGATGTGATTGGTCACGGCGTCTTCCGGGACCCTTCATCTATTCTGGCGCTGCTCGAGCACTGCCACGACGGCGACGACGATGACGACAATACTGCACTACTCGCTACCAAAGATTCCTTTTCTGCGCCCGGCGGTATGCTTCCTAAGTGGGACCGCGAGATGTACAGGTGGAGAGAGTACTGGGAGCTCGTCTCTGCGTACTGCAGCCGGGACTTCTCGTGCCAATCCGATGCCCTCGACGCCGTCCGCGGTATCCTGACCCGTCTCACCACGACCGGCCTTTTCCCGGGGGGCTTCCTCTGGGGCCTGCCGCGGGAGGAGCTGTTCGACGCCCTCATGTGGCTCCAGGAGGAGGACGCAGCGTTGCGGCCGGGATTTCCCAGCTGGTCCTGGCTCGGATGGCAGAGAAGCGCAGGTGCGAGAGGCTTGCTTCTCGAAAATCACGGGGCCCCGGTTCCGGATGACGTTCTCATTGCGAGAGTGGACGAAGGCAGCGGGCGTCCTGTCCTGGCCTTCCGCGTCGTGGGTGCCGTGCATCGCATTCGCGAGCGGCCTTTCGAGGAGAACTTGCGAGAGGTCTTGCTGCCTAAGCTGAACCTATATGGTCTCGCGCCGGCCGAGTTGACATCGCTGCTCATTGTGGTCGGATGGGTGGTGCCGTTCCGGATCTCTTGGATCAGGACCGAGACAGTATTTGGCGACTGGGACCTTGTGGCAGTTGTAGGTGAGTACCGAGTCCATTTGGTCTGCTACAGCAGTGATATCAGCCATAAGCTGAAGGAGGCTGCTGAGGAGAAGCACGTCGTCTGGGTGCTCCAGATGCACTACCCTGTGCCGTGCGGCAACGCAGCCCGCGTTTATGGAGAGAGCGCCTCCGGAAGCGGGGAGCAGGATGATTCTGTTGACTGGGGCACCGAATTTCTCTTCATGTTGCTCGACGCCTGGGAAGAGAGGTGTCTAGATTCAGAGGAGGAGAATCTCAAGATAGCAAAGCGGGCAGGAATTGTTGCTGTTACGGTGGAGAAGGTAGGCATGGGAGACTCTGGGGTGTTTAAAGATGCTCGGTATGAATATGTCTTCCTCCTGTGAGACAAACCGAGCCCGGGTTTGGCGGGAACGGAGAGTCTAGGAAACGTGGTTATACCAGCACATGTTTTGCCGAGTACGTATTGCATCACCTTTTCTCATGCGGCCTCCAGTGAAGTCGTTTCCCTCCCGGAAATAGGAACCCGATGCCTTGCAGCTCAGATCAAGAGCAATTTTATCGCCACAAAGACACCCTTTTGGCAGATCCTCTTTCTCTGGGGCAGTTTTTCTGCGTATTCGCGGTCGTGAACCATTGGAACATGTTCCAAGTGGAAACGGCACTAACTCAAAAGAAGGAATTAGACGTGAAAAAAAAACAGCAAGGCGACATTCCAGCGTCTTCGCAGCTATTCGTCATTTGGCGGCAATTATACTCTGGGAGTAAGTTACCATACGTTATCAATACTCTGAGCACGAGATGCCAATCTCACCTACCTATTCTGCTACTAGATTTCGAAGATACCACCTACCGGCAAGCGTACTACAAGCCTGAGCTCCCACACCAGGGTCAGGAAAGCCATTAGCCCGCGTCCTGGGGCCCACCGAGATTGTGTACAGCTCGTTCATCTTTGTCCTTCTGGGTCCGACCACATCACTGGGTAGTATTGATACTGACATCAGGTCACAAGAACACTATCACCCTTTTGTAGGCGACTATCCTCAAAGTTGCTGCTGCACAACATACGCGGGCAGAAGTCGCAAGCGAGGGCCCAAGCGTTCCACTGGGTTCATAGTACCAAAACATCTAGATGCAACGTATTTTGAGTGCTGGGCTAGAGACCCAGTACCAGGGACGGCAGCTGGTTGGTGCGCGAGGGCCGGTACGTACGCACGGCAACCGAAAAGCATGGGGAATTGACACGATCGAATTCCAGGTTTCCCGATTCAGCTAAAGCCCGCCAGCGCCGAGTCTCGTCGGTCCGGGTCTTGGCGAGAGCTTGAGGGTTGCCGTGTTGTTTAACCGTGGGTGGAGATGGTTGTTCCCGGCTGAGAGCGAAAGGGGGATTGGGACCTGGGTCCAGAAATTGATGGGGATGGCAGGGATAAGTAAAAACAGACGTTTGACCGTAAGTATAATACCCCTTGTCCTCGCAGACCCACCTGATCATCACCTAACTCGACAGACTCAATTCCGGACACAATGGCTTGGTTTCGGGAACTCGTTGTCGTTGCACTGTTGCTTTGTGCGTCAGCCACCGCTGATCCATGCACGAATCCCGCAAAGCGCAAGGCATGGTGAGCATCTATTGACTTGGGTTCAATGATAGCAGATTGGGATATGCTGACCAAAACAGGCACACTCTGAGCAACGCGGAGAAAACCGCTTACATCGATGCTGAGCTGTGCTTGATGAAGAAGCCTGCAACCCTTGGTCTTCCCGGAGCCAAAACTCGATTCGATGAGCTCCAAGCAATCCATCAGCTGCAAGCATATGCAACACACCATGTGGTATGTGCATTGCCCACCACCGTCCATACGGATCACTAACAGCCCTCCCATATACAGGGCTCCTTTCTCCCCTTCCACCGCCTCATGATGCTCGCCCACGAAACCGCTCTCCGCGCCGACTGCGGCTACACCGGCTACCAACCGTCAGTTCCCCCCTGTACCCCAAGCACCCTACCTACTGCGTACTAAACCCCCCAGCTACTGGCAAGAACAACTCGACGCCGGCAAATTCAGCAAATCCACCATCTTCTCCCCCACCCTCGGCTTCGGCGGCGACGGCGCCCCGTCCACCAGCTGCATCACCACCGGCCCCTTCGCAAACTACACCAACGCCCTCGGCCCCGGCTACGCCACCACCACCCCGCACTGCATCACCCGCCGCATCAGCGAGTCCTTCTCCGCGCGCTCCTCCCAAGCAAATGTAAACGCCTGCCTTGCCAAGCCGGATTTTGAGACTGCATGGCCGTGCATCGAGGACATGCCGCATAGCGGGGGGCCTGCTGGCGTGGGAGGGCAGATGGGGAATGGGGTGTCGAGTCCGGGGGATCCGCTGTTTTATCTGCATCATACATGGTTGGACAAGATGTGGTGGGACTGGCAGGCGAGAGATAGGGGGGTGAGGACATCGCGTATCGCGGGGACGAATATTGGGCCGGATTTTATACCGGGGTTTCCGGCGAGGCCGTCGAATATTCCGTGAGTTGCGTTCCGTTTCGTTGATGAGGGGGATGGGTGATGTGGGTTGTAACTTGTGGATCGATTGCTAACTTTGAGGGGTGCAGGAAACCGAAGGGCGCGGATGGTGATCCGGGGATGGTCACGACGCTAGGGCATGTGCTGAATATGTATGGGAATAGTCCGAACAAGACTATTGCGGATGTGTTGGATATTCAGGGGAGGTTTTTGTGCTATGAGTATGTTGAGTCGTAATGGGCGAAGGAAGGAGAGGAGGGAGTTGCCACGGTGGGTTGGTGGCTACGGCTGGGTCGGTTGGTTGGTTGGTAAAGTGTTCAGCTTCAAAGGGCGGTAAGGTGTGAAAGTGAATCTCGATTTGAACAACTTGGTATCATAACACTGAATACAGATCGCCCAGCGCCTTGCGCCATGCAAATACATCGCTTATTACAGCGCAGCCTGTCCGTAAACCGAGGGACATGGCCCTGTCGGAAACTCGAATCTAATATATCGATACAAATGGGTCGCCACCCACAACCGAGCTCTATCATACGCGTTGGGTATCTTTGTTGAAAGAGACCAAATAATGGAACTGCCCATCTTAGCGGTCGTGGAGTAAGGGCAGCGACTTATTGATCCCCGGCAAAGGCTTATTTGTCGACCCGGCGCTCGGTGACCGGCTGTGGCTTGCGGCAGGAAGCTGAGTCGTCAATCCCACGTCTGCACCGCCGGAGTATGGCGGTGGAGCCTGGCCGCCATACGGGGCACCCCCATAGGGCGCATAAGGGGCGCCGTACGCGTTGGTCGGAAGTTGGGGATCGTAAGGCGCGTTCGTTGGTTGCGGGCTATAGGGGCTGTTTGGGATCGGTGGCTGAGTGCCGTAGGGGGCATTTGTAGGCTGGAGGCCGTTTGCGGCAACGCGCAGTGTGGGAAGGACGCCGTATTGTCGGTTTGTCATCATCCTTTTCCAGAGTCTGAACATGCCGCACCATATGACGACGACGACGAGGAGCATGACGCCCGCGGCGATGCCAAAGATGACGGCGGGGTGGAGGCCGGTTCTGGAGCTCGACTGGGATGATGCGTTGTAGGTTACTACGCGGGGGAGAAGATGGACAGGCATTTCGTATCGTTGTAGCGACTGCAGTGGGAGGAGTGCAGGCATGATGATTTAATTTGTTTTTTGTACTGTCGCGATTGAAAGCAAACGAAGTCGAAATAATGTTAAGCTGCACGAACAATATGAACCAAAAACACAGAGAAATGCGACACGAGGATCACACCAAGTTCAAATACAAATTGCCGACTGTGCCGTTGGTGCACATGACTTGAGGCTGTTGTCGGCGCATGGGTGTCTCAAGGGGGCTCAGCGTCAGCAAGCCCCTTTTGAGATCCTTCAAGGCGAAGCTCGGAGTGTTTGTTGGCCCACTTGGTTTCTAATTGGTCCCCAATTGAATGCTGGGTTTCGCCATTGTCGGGTGGATCGCTTGGCGCATGGATGTTGGACGGGATTTCGTACCATCTCAGTCACGCGTCTGGGCCAGTCCGATTGCAGGATGATTCCGATGATCTTCCCCGGACTTCTTCGGCTGCGGATGAGCGGGTCGTTGCAGTCGGACTGCTAGGCTTCTTTTCTGCCAGGTCAAGCTAGGGCTCGCCAAGAGTTGACGAAAACCGATTCTTGGAGATGCAACAATGTTGGCCTGTCTTTTGGGCCGTCAGTTGGGTGGCGTGGGCCCTAGGGCGGTTTGCTCTTGGGGGCAAACTTTGCTTGGCGGCAGACTGCCAATTCATTTTGAAGCCAACAAGAGCTGAGTTGTACAAAGGCCTGGCGTGTGGTGTGAAACAGGATTGGATTTTTTGGCACTCTGCGCGACAGGCAGCCACCGTTGCATCGATTTTCACTCACCGACATCTTTTGTCGACGGCCTGGGCGGGAGAGCTAGGAACTGCAAGACACTTATATCCCTTGGCCTCATCCTCCTTATACCACACCCTGTATGACTTAATCACGCTGTGAGTCCAATTCTTGGGGAAGTAGTGCCCCCAAGTCCCGTCAGAGCAACCCGCCCGGAAAACATCCTTTTCGTTGCTTTCTTCAATGCCACAATCGTATGACCTGTGCCCGGCAAAAACATTAGTGATCGAATCGAGTGGCTCATCGCGAGAAGGGGAAAAGTGCGAAAGGGACTGACTTGAAGAACGAGGCGCACGTTGTTCCATTCTCTTTCCGAGCACCGCTCACTCGAATCAGCTCTGCCCTCTCAGACCAGCTTTCCCTTGTATTAGGCAAGTTGACTTGAGATTCGTGTTAGCAGCCGGGTGCACGCAGTGGGTGTTTGAGACGGGAGTTTACTGCAGCTGCCTGGATTATGGCAGAACTCCTGGTTCCGAACTCCCCCGAGAAACACAAAATTGATTTGGTCACCCTCGCATTCCAGCGACGAGGCGAGGGAAATGAAACCGATGAAAGCCCAAAGCTTCATACTTGGATTATGTCTAGAGACTTGAAAGGTAGGGTTTTGATGTGTGGACCAAATAAGAGAGGTCAGTAAAGATTTCGCTGTTCTAGCTCTGAAATGAGGAATGCGCCTTCTTAAGTAGTCTTGTTCTTTTTACCTAGCATTCGTGAACAGGGCTGGAAGTTAATTTGAGTGAAAGCCAGGTTACGACCCTCTCGACCAGAATAACGAAGGATTCTGCAGCTTTACATTAAATGTCAAGCGGCAATATCGAGACGCGGACTTTTGAACCCCGCTTCGCTTGGACAAACCGAGTCCCGTGTGATCAGTTGAATTTCCGAAGCTACCTCAACATGTGTGGGGCAACGAAGAAAATGATGTACACAGTAAGGGATGGTGTTGCCCCGGAGGAGAGGACAGTGCGCAAGTAGGTCGGCTTTATCGCACTGTGCGCGACGTCAAACACATCTTTTTTTGCTGACCGGCGTCGACGACCCCATCAATTCACCCTTCACGACACAGATTCCACAACTCCCAAAATGGCTCCCCGCGAGCTCGCCTGCAAAATCATCGACCCTCGGGCGGGTGCAGGCCATACCCACACCGTCATTTTCCTCCACGGACGCGGTTCCACAGCATCAGCATTCCAGCACGGCATCCACATCACGACCGACTCCCAAGGATGCGCCTTGCCCGAGCTCTTCCCTTCGGTCCGATGGGTTCTCCCGCAAAGCGAGCGCCGCCCTTTGGCGCGCTATCCTCGCGGCGAGATGCTTCAGTGGTTCGACACATGGAACATCAAAAACCTCACCGATCGCGAAGAGTTGCAGCTGCCGGGCCTGCGCGAAAGCGTTGACAGCATCCGCGCGATTGTCGAGGCTGAAGCGCGACTTGTTGTTGGAGATTTGAGTCGTATTCTCTTGGCCGGCGTGAGTCAGGGCGGGGCGGTCGCTGCGCATACCCTCATCAATCTCAACATTGGGCAGCAACGGTTGGGAGGGTTGATGACCTTTTGCAGCCGCATGCCGTTTCCCGAGAGGAGTATCGCAGAGATGCGGAAGCTGCTGGGCTTGGAGGATGTGCCGGCCGATGATCACGCAGTCCTGAATACACCGATTCTGTGGCAACATTGTGTTGATGACCCGCTGGTCAAAATCGAGTACGGCAGGCAGCTCAGAGACACGTTCTTGGCCTTTGGAGCACAGGTGGATTGGAAGGAATATCCCGAGGGCGGCCACTGGATCCAGACACCGGAGGGAATTGAGCATGCTGCTGCCTGGCTCAAGGAGCATGTTATCAAGGAAGCGGGGCCCGAGCCGAAAGCAAAGTAGTAGTGTAAGACAGGTGCGAAGCCTCAGGCATGGATTGGAACTTGGCCCCACTATTCAGACTAGTATTTCAGGCGGCCACGCAGCCCAGAGCTTTTAGAACAATGAAGCACCCTTACCAGACCATTTTCAGTAGGTAGACATCTCCACCCCAATGGTCTTGTTATTCACCACGGCACAAGTCGCGATCCCCTTCGGCGCCTCCGTTTGATATTCGCCCGTGGGGGATTGAGCCGAGTCTGAGATGCACCTTATGGTTCGACATAGAGCGAGGCAGCTTCCATAAATGACATTTCGCTTGACAACGGTACTGTTACGCCTGACTCTTGCACCAGCTAGCTGTTCTCGCCCCTTCCCCACCTACCCTCTCAAATAGACACCGCCCTCTCCGGGCCATACCCATTCGAGTCGCCAGTCATCACATACCCCTTCTGGTTGGCATACACCCTCTTCCCAAACTCATCCACATAGTCGCAATTATAATGCGTATGTCCAAACGCCCACAACTTGACCGCGTTACTCCTCCAACAATACTCCCCGCTCAAATCCGTCGAAAAATTCGAAAACAACTCATCCCCCCGATACACCTCCTCCACTGCCCTCTCGTCCACAGTCGGACTATGATGCGTCAACACCACCACCTTCCTCCCCTCCCTCTCTGCTCGCTCCACCTCCCCATTCAACCACTCCACATGCAGCCCATGAAACCAGTTATGCTCCTTCACCGACCACCCCCACTTGATCTTCCGGAAGTCATTCACCTTCCTGCCCACCACGCCCATCTTGCTCTCCTCCACCTTCGAAAACAACGTGCACCCTAACACCGTAACATCCCCCTCGAGATCCACACGCCCCATATTCAGGGGCACAAACGCCCCGATCTCCTCCCCTGCTTCCCTTTTAGCCCGAGCAGTCTCAGCCACCATCTCCAACCACTCGTGCACAGCAGGCCACGTGGTGAGGTACGGCTCGTGGTTGCCGGCGACGTAGAATATGGCTTTGTACTGCGTCAGGAGGCGGAGGAGCATGGTGCGGAAGATGCCTTTTTTAGCGTCTTGCTGGACGCAGCCGATGTCGCCGAGGAGGGCGAGGTAGGGCGCCGTGGGGGTTATTTTGAACTGGCCGTAGCGGGAGTGGTTCTCCAGGTGGAGGTCGGAGATTATTTGGAGAAAGGGCATGGTGAGGGAGCGGTGGGGTTAGGATTTGGTCGTGGACGACGCGCGGCAGGAAAGGGTGCGAGGGAATAAGAGTCGTTTCTGGAGGGTGTGGAAATACCGGGCGCTGTAACGCATGGATGGGAGTCGTGATAGCATGGTGGTTTGAGGGAGCGCGGGCGGCGGGAGGGATTTTTATGGGAGGACGTTGAGTTAATCATGGGCAAGATTGACTCACGCCGGTGATTGGAGTGCTTAAACTCAATTTTCATGGCTGCACGGGTGCTGGTGGCGTACAAGGCTTGCAACTCTGTTTTAACTTTAACCCCAAGTACAAATCTGGAAGTCGATCATATCGAAATCGCACACTATTCGGGTCATATCCAAGTCAATATCAACGTTATGCCCAATGGCACGTCAAGTATCTTGGGTACATAGATCTGCTCTCCTCACCACCTGAATCTAAAGCCCACCTGTACACACCCAACCCCCCTAATGACCACCCCCCTCCCGGTCCGAACTCCCCGGCAGCCCTCCAAGCCACCCATCAATCGGCTCCCTCACCACCGCCGGCAACGCGCACTTATTCGCCTCCGCAATAGTCTGCGTCTTCAGCTCAGGGCAGTTCGTCCCGCAGAACTTGTCCATCGCTCGCTGCAGCGAATCCCCCTTCCAGCCAAAGATGTAGTCCCCGTGCCATCCGTAACCCGTGCGGTCGCCCATGCTGAGGACGAAGGGCTGCTCGCCGTTCTCGGGCCACATTGAGGGGTCGTTGAAGGCGGAGGTGTTCCAGATTGTTTCGTAGAGGATTTGCGGGAGTCGGACGGGGTGGCTTGGTGGTTGTTAGTGTTGGGATGGTAGGTGTTGCGGTGGAAGGGGGAAAGGTTGGGTGCTTACGTGGCAGGACATTCCCACTCGGTCTCGAAGGTGCCTTTGGATGGATACGCGACATGGCTCTTGTGGTCGGGGCTATCAACATTGACGCCATCCCAGCAGGTGGGAAAGAAGTTGTTGATGCGCAGGCCGTAAGGGCAGGGCTTGTCAGGGAGTCGGCGGGTGTCCCATTCACCACCGATCGCGGATGCTGCTGGGGCGGGGCCCCATGGTGTGGTGAAGCAGCGGAAGGCGATGCTTTTGAATTCCTCGACGTTGGGGCTCGGCTCGCGGTATCCGGGGTCACCGATGAGCATACGGAATCCCTATCATGTTAAGTTCGCGTTGCCTTGGGGGGAAAGGGGCAGGGCTTACGGGACGGAAGGCAGTGACCTTTGTCTTCTTGTCGTAGGGAGCAGTGTAATACACCGTCATCCCTCCCCTGGCGCCCTCGAGGAAGAGGTTTTCCATCATTGGCACCCTGTGGTACGATCCATTGCGGTGACGGAAGAAGAGAACCGCTGTCCAGTAGTTTGAGAAGTCCTCCGTGAAGGTGCATGTTGTGCACGTTGCTTCCTCGGATATGTTCCGCAATGGGTCCATGAATGGGGCCAGAGCATTGCCACCGACGATCTGGTGAAGATGGGGAGAGGGCGCGAGACCGGGCGTGACGAGTCTATTATCCTGTCAGATCAGATACCTGCGTGTCGACGGGGTGGGACACTGGAGTTACTTACGGGTCGATCCGCTGCACGTTCAGCTCGGAGCAGGAAAATCGCAGGAAGTCATTGAATGTAGGAGACCTTTGTGCGGCAGCATTTGATGCCAAAATCGCAAGATGGGTGATGCTCCACGTCGACTTCATTTTCGAGATCCCTAGATGATGTTCGCGCATTGCAAACGGGAGGTTGAGAAGCTGGCGGAACGAAACAATCGGGGATTAAAATCTGCCCGGACTCGGATATCATGCGGGCGGGATTCGCGTCCCCAAGCACAGCGGGGAGTCGCGCATATAGCCAATATGCCGCTCCCTAATAAGACGCATGCTCGTTATTGACAATCAGGGTAATGACCGACCCAGGTACTCAGGCGCTAACAGCCCACAACGGGTGAAGATTCGCCAAGTTACCTTACCCATCTCCTCCCCGTCTCGGAAGAATCCAGAATAGCAATGAACGGTGTTCATTTTCCTGCATAGCCGTCTCGTCCTCGTGTTTGTCCCTGGGCGTCGATCGAGGCAGTGATGATCTGAAGCGTTGGGAAATCCAAATCCACATAAACTGCGCCTATGGCCGGCCATGTATACGCACCGAAATCCCCCGAATAGCCCCCGGCCTCCCTGTGTGACCGAGCAGAGCCGCCGTAAAACAAGCTGTCTTCGGCGTATCGGTCACGCCCCTGGAAAACGTGTGCGTCGATGACCTTTGCAATGTCTGCTCGACCAACCATCAGGAGCCCGCATTCAATCGATGAGGCATGGTAGGCGACTCTTTGAGCTGAGAAGTCCCAATCGATGGGCCGCATAACTAGGGCCGCGCTACAGTCCCAGAAACGTACGATAAAATCGCCAACGGATGCTTCTGGCGGGACCAGGGCAATTACATGGTTATCGCCTATACAAATCCGGGGCCCTGGACTTTCGCCCTTCCAGTGACCGCTTAGTTGGCTTTTCAGCGTGCCGTCGGACGGGTTCGAGTAGCCGGGACTCGAGAGATAGGCGCCATATTTCCCTACATTCGCGAACCGACCGATGACGGAGGGGTTGCTGATGCGCCGTATTCGAGCCAAGTCAGCGTCGGAGTAGTTCATAATTTGAAACATATACTCCTCGTTCATTGCGCGTAATCGTTCGAGATCTGATTCCATGTGGTATGTTCCATCCCAGCATTCCAGCCAGTCGTGAATGGCCTCCGGTGACTCCACAAGAGATGCATATGTTGGACCGAGTTGCATGATCTGCCCAGCTACATAGCCCATGACTGTGATGTGAGACGGCTCTGAATCATCCTGTAATCTAGTTTGTTAGTCATTGCTGTTCAAGGTCAGGGCGGATGTTGGAGACGGTGGCTTTCCTTATAGACATCGCCATGCTCGCTCTCGATATTTTGACCAAGGGCTTCCTGAACTATTCCAGCTGTGCGTACAACGGTTATTTTCCTCTCCTCGCCCTTCAGTTTGTCAAACGTGTCGAAATTACGCGACGACATTGGTGCATCCCAAGGTCGTTCGGTGGGCCTATCGCAAGAGAAAGCATGCACTACCACATCCTTCCATATGTTGAAGAAAGAGCGGCGGCGGTCAATCCTGATCTTTCCTTTCCCTCGGATTCCAGGGAGCCGGAATGGTTCATTGAGAGATTGGGTCCTAACTAGTCGGGCCTCAATGTTCTTCGATGCTGGTATATCATTGTGTGGATCTGTACCCGAAAATGGACGAACATCGTTGGCCAGTCCTACCAAGCCGTACACTCTGTCCCGTGGATCTGAACAGGCCTGCTTCCTGAAGCGTTCGATGAGGTTTTCGAGCTTGGTGGCATCTGTATGCCTGGCGAGCCTGGCGTCGATCAGGCGGAGCATCGCATCATACCTCATTCTCTCGTCTGTGTCGTGGCGCGGGATGTCTTTCAGCAGATCGAGCCTGTGCATGCGGTCGAAGCGCCATATGCATGGTCCGTAGACGAAGACAAGATCGTAGGCCAAACACGCTTCTTGAACGATCCACAGTCTCGTCCAGTAGGTACTATCGGCAAGACGGGATAAGACATCCTTGTCCAGCGCTGGGGTGTATCGCATCTTCACCTCGTCCGCTAGACATGCAGCCAGCCGTGAGGACTCACCCGCCTTCCAGTCTGTGGACATCTTAGAAAACTGCTCCTGCCGGTACCTCTCCCGATCCACGTGTATGGCCGGGTGCTTGACTCCGAGCCATGCTATAACCTTCTGGGCCCGGGAATAAATGAAGGACATGATGGCGACCTGTTTGTTGCTCTCGTCCGTGTCGTCCTGGTTGATGCACACCGCGTCAACCCACAATGTCAGGGGATGGGTCGGCGAACGCAGGTACAGCATGCAGAGATGCAAGTTGTGATGGATTGGGAAACGGTAGTTGTTGAGCGTGATGTGGCCTGGCCTGGCTTTTTGGACCATCGGCGCCCTCTTGGATTGAGTGGTCGTCGCTATTGATGTCGTGCCAGTGGATATGATGACCGGGGAGGGCTTTGAGGTAGGGAGCACCGAGTTGTCTTGGTACGAGTCGTTCCATGTATAGGACAGCGCTGCGTATCGAGGCTTCTCGGAGAATGCAGCCACCCTCAGCGTGCAGGCGAGAGGATCAGAGAAGTCGCCAGGATTGATGGTAAGAATGCGGATCGCATCCACTCCCTCGGGCAGAGGCGGATACGCGAAGCCGCAGCCATTGTCGACTCTAGGCATTTTGGATTGCCACTTCTCGGAGACTAGATTGGAGATAAGAATATGGCTGCGGCACGAGCGACACGCGAGAAGTAGTAGCGGCAGTAGGTCAAAAATGTGCGGTGATGACCGGGATGAGGGAAGGCGAAGTTGGGGTTGCTACTTCCTCGCCGCAGAAGGAGCGCCAAGATGCCCACCCCGCACTGGCACGCAAAAGAGCAGCGCATTCTCGCAAGCCAACCAGAGAGCACGAACGACACCGAGCAGCTGCGCATTTTCTCGGTGGTGGGGCGGCAAAGAGTGCCTCCACAAGAATTTGAGCTTTCGCGCCCCGGATGTTAGATTTCTTCCTTTCCCTCAACTTTACTCGTTACTGCCGTCAAAGCTTGAATTCTCTCAGAGAGAGCCTTCAGCCCAGATGCGCCCCCTGTACCGCCATGCTACAAGCGACGAGACGATTTAAGCTTGTGGTTGAAGAATGGCCGTCTACAGTGGGCAGACGAGTACGTCGACGGCGGCCCTTTGGTGCAAGGCCGGGTCTTTTTGGTCAGATACCTTACTTTGTTGATCATGAGACTGACGAGTGTGTGGAATGGGTACCGGCTGCACATCCTTAGTAAGACCTTTGGACCTCAACGGGGAAGAGACATGCCATGGCGCGGATGAAGCCCGACGCTACTAATTACGCCGCAATGAGACGAAAACGCTCTGGCAGGAAGCGTGCCGCTCGCCGCTGAGCTGGCGGAAGAAAAAGCTGCTAATCCCAGACCGAAGCGTAAATCATTACGTATTGTTGAGATGGCTCGGGAGAGGAAGGTCATTGATGTTTCTCTGATGCTGAACTAAAGTGACTCACAACCCTCACTCCAACCACTGCCATGTCCCCACCACCCTCCCCTCAGCCTCCCGCGCCAGCATGTCAAACGCACTCGGCGACAAGTCCAAGTCCGTCGGCTGGCACCCGGGACAGCTATCAACCACACTGACAACGACCGTGGCACCACCCCTCGTGACGCGAATTCTCTTGCCGCACAGCGGATTCGCGTTCGGATTCACGGTCTCCGCATTCGCTCCGGCAGCGTTGAATAGCTCGAGGGCCACGGTGCAGATGGGATCGTTGACGTTCATGGACCCGCCGCTGTAGCCAGGGGAGTAGGTCAGGCTGCCTTCGTATGTCCGCTCGCCATTTCCGTGGAGAGGAAGCGGCGGAAGCAGAACCACCGGCGGAATCGGCGGGAGGGCTGTCCCTCCATCCACGCCTCCGCCTTCTCCATCTCCGCCTCCTCCATCTCCGCCTCCTCCGCCTCCTCCCGGGCTGCTGCTGGTGTGGTCGGGGTCTTGGGGGTCCCAAAAGTCGGGTGGTGTGCCGATCGGGTTGGCTTGGCAGTAGAATCCAGAACAGACCCTTCCGCCGCAGCCTGGGCCCGAGGCACACGTAGGCGAGGGAGCACCGGGGCGGTACGTGATGAGGCCACCGCCGCCCGAACCACCGCCTAAGCCGGTTTCGATTTCGGGAGGAAAGTGAATCAACGGGCAAGCAGCACCAGCCTGTCGCTTCATGTTCAAGTCTGTTGAGGCGCGTCCCGAGACGCCGCCAACGGTTACGGTACTGCCACAGCTGGATCCAAAGGGTCCTAGGCTAGCAATGCCCGAGCCGGCCAGGTTAGACGGGCAGCCTCTCAAGGTCGGGTCGACGAGGCAGTCCCCGCCAGCGACCCGGCCCGTCCAGAGGAAGGTCACCCGGCCCGGCCGAGCCCTTGTCCTGTCGCCACCAAGGAGGATGGTCTTGTATCGGAGCCCTCGGTGCATGTACCGGACCGGGTTCTTGACGTTGGCCGGATTCCGAAGCTCAGCAGCCCACCCCGCGGGCAGGTTAGGAAGCCCTCTCCAGTACGCTATGGTGCCTGCGATGAGCGACGCGCCAGACTGGACCGTGATGGACGTCATATCCGCCGCATGCACGTCCAAGCCAGGGGCCATGGCAAGCCAGCTCGCGTACGGGGTTTTGGGGCGAGACGACCGAGTTTTGGTCGATGCCGCTGACCACGATAAGGTTCCGAATGGCTACATTGTCTGGCGCGCCTAGTTTTGCCCATCGGGAAGGCCAGCCGTCCAGGCTGTCGCGGACTGCGCTATACCTGTTGTGGGACGCGGCAACCAGAACGGCGTGCAAGTCGTCGAGCGCTTTGAGAATCTTGCTGAACATTACCCAGTGCGAATCGTGCATGAAATCGACATCCTGATCGATCCACCCAAAGGACATGTTGACGATGACCTTTTCTCTCTTGGACGGGTAGTTCTTTGCCACGTCGTCTAGGACGCTGACGAGACTGGCGAGATACCTTTCTTGGATGTAATTGCGGTAGTTGGTTGGGTCGGCCGAGACGGGTTCCAAACATTGTGCTCCCCACCGCAGCACCTCGAGGAGTGAGTTGGGGTCCCTCGTGGACCCCAGGGAACGCTTCTGCGTCCAGATAGCGGATATTTCTACCCGATCCGGACCCAGTAAATTCCTAGATAACCAATCCCGTTAGCACATGTCAGGTCCAATTTTTACTTGTGTACTTCGAGGCTTACCGAGTGCCCAGACGGAATGTTATCCTCGACCAGGTATATCGTTTGTCCACGGCCAAAACTATCATCTGCCTCGTACAGAAAAGTCCCGGGTGAGTTCTCGAGCCCAGTAAAGTAATCGCTCCACCTCTCTCCCGGCGGAACGGACATCAGCGAAAGCTCCCAGAACTCAGACTCTTCGGGCACTACTGCTCTGGAATTCAACGTCGTATTTCTGTGTTGTGCATTCAAGTTATCCGCATCCGCCTTGGACCTCGCGGCCAAGGTCGCCACCTCCTGGCCGTCCCGGCCCGGAATAACCCTGCTTGGAATTCCACTCGAAAATTCCGAAAGCATCGGCAATTTGGGTTTAGGTTAGTCATGTTACCTAGGTACCGCACCTAAGTAGGTCGGTAAGGAATTCCCAGGGAAGGGAACAGCGTGCTTACCCCCCACGAATGCCTTGCGCGGAGCATCTCCTTGCGAACTTGGGCGGTGAGCCCCTCGACGTAGAAGAAAGGAGTCAAACCACCAATTTGAGCCGTTTGGGTTGCTGGGGTCGATCTCCCTGACTTTGAGATAGTCGATGATGTTGGCAATGTTTTCTGGGTCCACAGGGTAGATGATGGTATCGTCAGCTACATTGGTGGCGCACGCACCACCATTCGCTTGTCGAGCATGTAAGGCGGTCTCGGGAGTCGGCGTGGCCTCTCTGCATCCCAGAGTGGTAGTGGGTGCTCCCTCACAACCGGAGATGACCGTTGTTGCCTCATCCTCATCCTCGACATTGCATCCAGTAATCGCCGCACAAGTTGACTGCGTCTGTGTCGATGTAATCGTTCTGGTCCCCAATGTGGTGATGGCCAGGCTTGTGGTCGTGGAGCGAATCTTGGCCGTCTGCATCGGACATCCATCTGGTTGATTGCTAGGATAGGTGATGCTGCCGTCATGTCTAATGCTAAGGTAGTAGTAAGTGTGTTCCTGTCGGCAATCGCCCGCAGCTACTAATTTGGTGGCTGCAAATAAGGTACTCACGTAATCCGAGGCCAAGGACCTAGCAGGTTACCCTTGATCGTGATTCCCGGCGGCCATCTGATGGTAGGTGGCGGGCCACGGGGAAGGATTCCTGAGGGAAACAACCATCGCCACCCTCTAATCCTGATATCGCCCCAACTAATACAGATCCAGAAGAACCAGACGGCAATGTGACTTGCGGTGGCCGCCGGGTGGGTTGACTTCGTCGTCGTCGTCTTCTACCCAGACAAGTTCCTCTTCAGGCCAGCTCGTGTAGGTAGGAAGCGGCCCTTGGGTGGTGGTGCCGGTGAAGAGAGTACAGCCAAGCGAGAAGGTCTTGCCGGTGAGACCATCGAAAGATTGGGCACCGCACGACCCGTCCGCCGTCACGCCGCCCTCGATACACTGGCCACTGAGGCATCCCGAGCCACAATGACGTTCGGTCGAGCCGCACCACCCATTCGCCGAGCAGCAGCTGCCGAATGCGCCCCCCTCGCAGGTGGTGCCGCGGTTTGCGGGGCCGCAACTTCCGTCGGTCGACAGCGGTGGCGTCTCACTCATGGCAGCGTTGAAGTCGATGCTCCAGGCCATGATACCGCCGAAACCCAGGTTGTTGGCAAAGGTCTTCTTCATGGCGACGGTCTCCTCGTCATCGTAGCCGATCCACTGATCGTCCCACACAAGCTCCTTCATCATGGCGCCGGGTAGTAAGCGCGGCTTCAGGCCCTTCCCCCTGATGAGGTCCTTGATTTCATCAAGCGACATTACCCCTGCGCTGTTGGTACATTTGGCGGGCTTACTGGGGGTAATAAAGGGGCATCCCAGCGTGTTGCAACTGGGGTCCGCTAGTGTGTACCCTCAGCCATACCAGGCTACACCGTAGGTGATTTTTGGCGAAATCCACGCCGGCGTAGCTAAGGGGGATAGTGTTGTTGTAAATCTCACGAACATCGGCCTGGCCCCTGACGATTTGTCCCAGGGCCGCGACGTCTGCATCCCAGAATCCGTGCAAATCGTAGGCCATGAAGCCCATGTGGGCGACCCACGGCGCGAGGCCCGCAACATCAAACCACCGCGGGCACCAGTAATCAGGCGCCAGCGTCAGACTGATGCCGTAAGACGACCCGAAGGCCAACCGCATTTCCTGCACCAGGGAGACGAAGTTGACTATGTCTGCACGTGTGCCGCCACGCTCCGGGGTGCCGGGGTACTCCCAGTCCAGGTCAACGCCCTGGAATCCGTAGGTAACCATAAAGGTCTGGACCGACGAAATAAAAGCGGCTCGACTCGCGGGGGTAGCGCACAGGTCGCTCCAGGTTGTGTGGGTCGCCGTGTTGGGGTCGCTAAAGTCGAAGCCCCCGAGAGCAATCCAAGTCTGGAGGTCGGGCCCCTTGAGCGCCGTCATATATTAGCTCTCGTCGAGGTAATAAGTAACCAAGGATAGTGGCTAATACTCTCACCAACTGCAAATAGCTATCCTGCCCTGCACACCCAGTTGGAATTATCCCAACTACTGCTATTTCGAGTATTTGAAAGAGGACCCCTGCACCTGGCCGGTCTGAGACATAAACAATGGGAACGCAACACGGCTTGGGCAGCATGGAGCAATTGAGGACGTTGATGGTTTTGTGTTACTACATTGGTATTTCTTACCTTATTTACCAATTTCAGAGCGTTTCAGACACCTCAGTATGGCATCTTCATTGCGGTATCTACGTACATAGTTGAGCAGGTTCGTGTGACTGAGTATGTTTAAATTGCTAACTCCTCTGTAGAAGCCCTCCGTCTCGGTACTAATATCGGGAGTAGCTCTCTCTGTCCTCCCTTCTCGCCCCTAGTGGCACATATGACGGGGGGCTCTGCGCATGTTTACACAGTTTCAGTCACCTTCTGTTTCATTGGCATTGGGAAAGGCAGAACTCTAAGGGCTGGACTTTGTACCTCAGACCCCTGGTTTGGATTGGCCAGCGCGTTAAAACTGGGAACCTCTCACACAAAGGGAAGCCGCGAGTGTCTCACTTACCTAAGTTCTCATTGGCTTAATTAGGTTAGGTTGCTGTGTGAAATCGCATTGTCCCACCACTAACAGGCGGCCGTATCCCCACAGACTGCACGCACAAAATCTGACGTTTGCAGCACTTGCCTGATCTTTCTGGCACGAACATGCACTTTCACCCCCACACCCCGCTGTCACCACATCAGGGACATGCGGGAGCCGGACTTCTACCCATTCACCGCCGACAACGGCACACCCACCCACTTCCGGATCGACTTGAACTGCAGCTCGGTCAGAGAGAAGGCAAATCCGGACGGCACGTCCCGGTGAAATGGGAGGCGGCCCATTGGCGGCCCGCCATGCCTTACCCCGGTAGCCGCCCATCGAAAACGATCAGGAAGTGTTTGACCTCCGAGTCCCCGCATTCGCATCACCCCAGATCGTCCCCGCTAGCACGGTTGTTCGTCAGGATCTTCAATTCGACAACTTTCATGCGATTGAACCCAATTTATAAGCCATGGACGAATACATTTTCGACAAATGCCTTCGGGGGTTCGAATTCGTACCAGAGGAAACGAAATACCTTGAAATATTACATTTTCAGGTAAGCTCAATGCTCCCTGTCTGGAATTATCAATGATCGCTCATCCACAGGCTTGAACGCCGTCAATGCTAACCGCTGTCATTTTGAACGTGAAGGGCGAGGGGCAAAAATCTTCCGACTCAGGGTTGCACAAACTGAGCGTCCATGACTTTGATAACTTCGTTCGCCGACAGGTGAGAAATCCTGGTTCCGTATTGACGGCTGAGCGCTGTTCACGTCGAACCCGACGATCTGATGAATGACCACCTTTAGGGCGTATTTGCCTCACCCGCCTTGAAAGATGTAACGAGTGGGATTCGATTACTGTGAGAGCCGCGACTTCGTCCAACCAGTTCCATTTGACCATTCACTAACTCGGTGGTAGAATTCAAGACGCCGTTAAGAACCCGAGAGCCTTTGACCACAACGTCGTATCGTTTGCTGAAGAGCACTACCGATCTCTTGCGCGAGAGATGCGGCTTCAGCTTCAGGTTGCCGAAAGCTCCAGCGTCGTCGGCCCATTCTTTTGGTGGGGGTTCTGGCGCGATCCGGCCGACGCAGAAAACGAGTTCCTACGTAAGTTGGTTGTGATCCGATGTCAAGGCAGATGCAGAAACGCTGACGTTAGCGTCTGTGTAGAGGTAGTCCACCGCAAGTCGGATGTGCGGTGGAAGGGGACGTCGCGGGGCTGGGATATGGCGCTCTCTTATTCGTTCCGTACGAGGATCACGTCGGGCTACATCCGCGGTACAAGCTCGGCCGGAATCGAGGCTATGATGGAGTCGCTGGCAGCATGCGCCCAACCGGTGTGCCACCCGCTCCTCCTGCCGGTGCTCATGCTGGGCGCAGATCTGTCGCCAAAGACGGAGAATAACCAGCGTCAAATCCGCGATACCCTGCGCAGCTTGGAAAGTGCTGTGGGCGGTGGTCGCTACAACATGGCGCCCGCTGAGGGTTACGGCCCCGAGACGGACATCAAATTGGACGAGATCAACCGTGAGCTAGCTGACCTCCAGTGCAGGGCCATGTGGAAGCGGCCACAGGCGTGGCAGGGCGCCGTGAAACGCCTCAACGACGCGACACGACGCTTTTGGGAGAAACTTCCAGAGGAAGACCGGAAAATTCCAGGGTTAGAGAACCTCCAGGCGATCATTCAGGCGCGCCTTGATTTCTCCGCCGTCAGGCTCGACGGCCTGGAGAGCTACATCCAGGTCTCCCTTGAGCGCCTTAATATCCAGCGGGAGGTTGTAAGTAGAATATTCTTCTTATTCACCCCCAATTACAGGTAGACCGCCTAACAAGATAACAGATGAACAGCTTCATCTCACAGCGGGAATCGAGACTAAGCCTCGCCATCGCGGCTCAACAGCGGCGCCTGGCACACGCCGCGGGCCGAGAAAGCACATCGATGAAAACACTCACACTGTTAGGTGCCATATTCCTGCCTGGCGCCTTCGTTTCCTCCATGTTTGGGATGAACTTCTTCAATTTCGATACCGGTGAGTTTCTCCTCATTTAGCGAAAACCCCGGCGTCCTACATGCAGCAGAAATTCTGACAGCAGCGATTAGGTCTAGATGGCCGCGCTGTCTCACCCCATGTGTGGATCTACTTTGTCATCTCCATCCCGCTCACGGTATTGATAGTCGGAACATGGTGGTCGGTAGATCGACGCCGACTCGAGCAGGCCGGCGCCGAGGTGAGCGATGAGGAGATGAACCGGCTGGAGGGCCGCATCATGAAGGCCATCCGAAGTCGGACAGGTGCCCGGGTCATGTCTGAGGGCCCACATGTGGTGTACTCTGAGGAGCTTCGCCGTCAGGATTATGCCGATGTGGGCAAGGTCGACGAAGGAGGCCGAGGAATTGTGCGGTTGCGCGAAACGATGACGTCTTGGCGACAAAAAACGGTTGCATCTCTGAGTGGAGTGTAGGGAACATGAACTACTCTCTGGGGTTCAGGCGCTGAGAGAACCATAAGCGACTCATGTGCTGGTCGCAGATTCGGTCGATCATCTCCCAGTCTGAGGCAGATATCCGGCGTTTTTGAGTTGGGTAGCAATCCCAATGACTCGAAGGGGTCGCAAAACCTAACGTGTATGGCAGAACCCCATTGCACGTCAAACAAGCGTTGGGAAAAGGAGTGCGGCCAATGTGCACGTTTGGGGGGCGAGTGGTCCACGTTTGGCAAAATCACCCAATGAAGGGGAAGCTAGTCGCCAGGACCACCAATACATTCCCCCTATCGAACCACGTCGCAGCATGCGTGTCTGGTCCCCTCCCAAGCAATGTCGTCCCAATTCCACACATCTGTGCATTGAATTAGGCAGAGCTGCCATACATGACATTGAAACACCCAACATGACAAAACATGTGCTCAACCCCTCAACACGCTTTGAAAACGCTTTGGAAGGCATAAGGGGATGACACGCCATTGAGTCTTCGACTCCTCACATTAACCACACCTACTTCTCAACTGCATTTTTGTTTCCCCAGTCATGATTTGGCCGCTTTCAATTGTCACCTCTCTGTTCACCCAGGGTAACAAGTCGCTGCCGCCCAAAATGGACTCCGCAGTAGTAGATGCGACGCACGATGCTGCGTCCGCGTCTTTTCGTCTCCCCGACTTTTCCACTTTCCTAACCCACATCACCGACGCCACGGCAGCAGCATGGCCAAGTGAACCGCGCACCGAATACCAGAAAGTCAAAGTACTACTGATGAGCTGGGAGAACGATGACCTCGAGATTGAGACGGAAATAAAGCCCTTGGCGTCGGTCTTTCAGGGGCTGTATCAGTTTGACACCGAGACCTGGAAGATTCCCCTGAGAAGGTCGGGGGCCGAGCTGTCGAGGAAGATTGCGAGTACTATTCGGACAGAGGGGCAGCAGGGAAACTTGGTCATTTTCTACTATGGCGGTCACGCGCGGGCGAACGAGCATGTTGCTGGTAGGCCGATATGGTTTGCAAAGTGAGATATCTTCCTCCAGGTTGTTCCCACTCGCTTGTGAACCAACTGACAATGAGATTATAGCCGAAGCACAAACTCTCCGTTCGTCAGATCATCCCTGATGCACACCGAATTCGAAAAGGCCGACTGCGACGTCCTCCTCCTCTACGACTGCGACCATTCGGTCCAGCCAGGCGAGCCCTTCCATGGCAAAGGAATGGTCGAGACCCTCGCTTCTAGCCCTCTCGACCCAAAGTCCACCACCCCAAACCAAACCCACCACTCCTTCACCCCCTCGCTCGTCCAAGAGCTCGCTCACGCAGCCCACTCGGGCTCGCCCCTTTCCATCGTTGAGCTGCACCGCCGCCTCATCTCCCGCCAGCAAACCCTCGCTCCCAAAATCTACTTCACCGACGACACCTACTCCATCGTCCAAGTCGACCGCCGCACAGGCCACCCCATCGTCGAGCCCGACCGCCAACGCCTCCCCACGCACAACACCCTATCCTCCACCGCGACGCGAACCATCGTCCTCTCCCCGCTCAAAACCGACACCCCCACGCCACCAGACCAACCACTCGTCCTGCTCAGCCCGCCTTCTCCCCGGCCCCCGTCCCAGTCTCATACCCACACTGAAACCTTGACAGACGGCCCGTCAGTCCTCCTCGCAGTCCGCCTCCGCGACCAGACCATCGACGCCGAGAAATGGAAGACATGGCTTGTGAATGCACCGGCAGGAGCAAAGGGGATCACTATCACGGCGGTGTACCCGAGCTTTTCACTGTTGCTGCTGGTGAAGATGCCAATTGCGGTGTGGGATATGCTGCCTGTGAGTCCGGCGGTGTCGTTTGTGGGGTATACGGGCGGGAGGGACTTCGTGGGGGAGTTGAATGAAGTTTTGGGTACCAGGGGGGAGGGGGATGCGGATGGCGAGGGCGAGGGCGGTGGGGCAGGGAATCAGGGGGTGAAGGTGGCAGGGAAGGTTGGGCCTAGCGGTGGAAATCATGAGACGGCTGTTGGACATCGAAGACGAAATGGCCAGGGGTCGTTTCTGAATGGCCATCAGGTCAAGACTTCGGTGTGGCCTGATGTTTTTACGCGCGGCCAGCCAGAGGGGTACAGCGCGGAGGAGGCGCCCCATTGTCTGAGGGTCAGTGAGGCGTTTTTGGATGATGAGTCTACGCAGGCTCAGAGAATTATCAGGGAGTTTGTGAAAGGGACGGGGGATCCATCGGAGAAGTATATCCGCGACGATATTGAGCAGTTCTGCTCGCCGGCGTACTTGAGACAGCCTGAGGAGGTTGGGGAGGGAAGTGAGACTGCGGCAATTTCAATTGTGGGGGAAAAGGCTCGTGGGGTCCACGAGACGAAGCTCCTGGGTCGGAACCAGTTGCTGGATGGGCTGCTGCCTTCGACTGTAAGTTTTCCTGCCATGATATGGGATGTGTTGCGGACGGTGCTGACTGATTTCAGAGCAACTCACAGTCTTTGATCAAAGCTGGAGAGAAGATCGAGACATCACCGGCGAAGCAACGGCTGATGTAGGTTACATCCCTCCCACTTATATGATAGCAACCACTGACTGCGTTGGTACAGTTACATCACCAACCTCGACTCGTGGAGTGCGCTCCCTGTCGCAGCAACTGCATCGTATAACCAAGCCGTGTTCCTGAAGGACTTTGTTCACAAATATCTCACCTCCCAAGCTGGAATAGGGGTGACAATAGCAGTGAGTTTCATAGGTCATGGTGCCAAGCGCAACTAACACGCAAGCAGGCCAACAACAAAACCTTCCAGCTTTCATTCCACCTCCCAGTCCTCGCATGGCGAACGGGTGGTGTCGCTCCTGATCGCCGGCAGCTCCGCAAGCACACAGATCTCAGCTTCCTTGGCGACAGCAACTCAGCTGGCCAAACCTTCCTTTACGAGTCCCAATTCTCATGCATGGTGACAGGGCTAGACGACAACTTCTGGACAACATACGGCTTCTTCGACACCTACTACGACGGCGAAGCCAGTAAACACGACGCCCGCACCCACGAGAGCACGAGCAGAGACCCTCTGATCGGGGGCTCAGGGGCTAACTCTAACAAGACTTACACCGCACGAGACTACTTTCTCCGGGCGCTGCAGTCCGCTGTCAGCGACGCCCAGGCGGAGTGGCTTAACTCTGGCTTTGCCCTTCTCAAGTGGCTGAAGGCACTCGTAAGTCCATCCTCACCAAAGTCAGTACCGCCTATTCTAACCATCGCCCAGACTAACGACGAGAACTCATCTCTCCCCATCAAAACCTCTCACAAGATAGCCCGTCTCTCAGAGGAGATGCAACACGGCCTGACTTCCATCATTCGAGCATGGGAGCGCTTCCAAGACACCGACCTCGCCTACTTCGATCTCAACTCCGCCACCTCCTCAACCCAGCGTACCCTCCTCAGCGCCATCGACAAAGACATCCGCGGCCTCCAAGATCTGCGTGACTCCCTTCATCAACAGACAGCCCTCTTTCAAAGCCGCATTGCCTCGGTAGGCTTTCCCCCGTCCCCAATCTCCGTGAATAAATGCTAAGAACAGGCAAGACCCTCGCCCTCCAAAACGAAACCCACAAATCCGCCACATCCCGCCTCCTCCTCCTCACCCCTGCCGCAAGCTCCCTCGTCATCCTCGCCGCGCGATTCGCTCTAGTCCGGTACGTCTTCGTCGCAGCCCTTGTCGTGTGCGCCATTACGGTTTGTGGCGTCAAGCGTCCGATCACAGTGGCGGACTTTGGGATTACAGAGGAGAGGGCTGGGGTGCTGAAGGATTATGTGAGGGATTTTGGGACGATTAATCGGGATTTTAAGGCGCAGATTAGGGGGGCTTGGGAGACGGGTATGGAGAGGGTTGTGAGTAGAAGAGAGAGGGGAAGGGGAAGGGTGGTGGAGGGAATGAAAGGAGGGAGTGAGTAGGAGGTAAACAGGACATGGAGGGTGGTGTGGGATAAGGTAAAAGGGATGGGATGCAGAGGGGGAAGTGAGAAGGATAGAGGGAGATTTCCTTTCTTTTGTAGCCATGAATGTTTTGACGTTCTTTGTTTCAGTACCGCGGTAGGGATTTACAATGCTTCGAATCATATTCATACAACTGGTTTTGTCTAGAAAGTGTTCTGTAGTGACCATTTCACGTCAAATTACAGAGTGAGGTGTAAAGGGTTCGACGACCGTGCTTTAGAACAAGAAGTTCATGTCATTTCATTTCATCATATCGCAGCTATTCAAGAAATAGAAACTCAAAAAAGTCATCAAATTCCCACAAATCCAGTCATAAGCAGAATCCGCCGCAAGGCTCAAAACGAACTAGCAGAGGAATCAGAGTCCGAGTCCGAGCTCGACGTCAGACTCCCCGTGTCACCCTCAAACTTGCTGAACGAGAACTTGTTGAGCGCGGCGCTCTCCACATCCACAACATAGGTAAATCGGCCCAGCAGCTGCGCAACACTAACATCGACTAACTTGCTCTCCAACACGAAGTCAACGACGCGGAGCTCCTCTTCTTCCTGTACACTCAGCGGATACCCCTCTACATCAATGATAAGGGGAGGTGGTGGGCAAGGGAAGCTCGGGAACATCCCAGGCGGCCTTGGCATGGGGGGCCGCGCGGAAGAATAGTAGTTGGTGGCGCCGACGCGAAGGGTGAGTTTGTCGCCGGGCTGAATGGAAGATTTCCAGAGGGCATTGATGATGACCTTGTTGCCGTCCTTTGAGACTTCCCATTTGCCACTCATGATGTCAGCGTATTGGAAGTGCGAGGAGTTGTAGATGCTTTGGACGAGCTTCTTCATGTCCTGTAGACAGGGTTGATTAGCAGTGATCAGCGGGGGAAGGTCAGGGGGGGGCGGCACAAACAAGCCATTCCCTGCACTGTTCGTACGGGATCTGGTATTCGCAACCTGTGGGGGTGGTCAGGATCACTGGCGCCGGCGCGTCTCTGAGGGACAGGAAGACCAAAGCGTAAGGCGATTTGCCAGCACGCTTGAACTCCTGCACGCCGATGCAGGTTCTTGTGTGGGCAGACTGGATCTTGGCTTGCTTGATGGTGAGGTTGACGGATCGGAGTTGAGCTGCGCTCATGTCCGAGTAGTTGTGCCAGTTGTATTTGCGAGTGGTCTTCATCGCGCGTTGCAGACCGAGGATCAACTGCTCTTGGCTGAAAGGGATCATCACGGGGCCGATCTCGGTGGTGGAGTCCAGCACCCAGGCTTCGAGCTGTGTGCCCTCTAAGCCTAAGCCGGCGAGGGAAGTGTCGGAGGACTCAAAGATGCGCTGTGCCCAGTTCGGAAGAAAGCGGGAAATCCTCGAGGAGAACGTGCTCGAGACGGCTTTCTCGATAAGCTTCTCAGCTTCCGGGTTCGCCGGAGTCGCAGCTTCCTCTAGACCGCCGTTCTTGTTTTGCCGATTAACTTCGAGTTTCTTTAGCGAAAGCTCCTCTAGAGGGGCAGCCGTGCTCTTATCCTCGGCATCTTCCACGGCAGTCGGAGCGATGGAAGCTGCGTCATCCGCCACGGCGCTAGCAGTCAGGGGGGACTTTACAAGGTCGGGATCCTCGTTGTCGTCTGTGCTGCAGGTTGTGACCGACCTATGGTCGGATTTGGCGGCCTTCTCCTGCTTCTTGACAATTCTCCTCGCCATTCGCGTCGCCTCATTGAGTCGGCGGTTCTTGAGCTCCTCGGCCGCAGCTCTGAATGCGAGCTCATTGTCAAACGTGCCGGCAGGTCGCGGGCTTCTGGTCAAATGCAGCTTGGCCACCTGTGCGATCTGCAGGTAGAGGAGAAGGTTCCACTTGAGCCATTGCAGCTGATCCTGGCAGGTCTCCATACGCTGGTCGAGCCACATCCATTTCATATGGCGGAGGATAGTGAGTGGCTTGAGTGCAGATGGGTCTGCGCTGAACTCTGTTGTTTCATTCTCGTTCTCGTCCTCGTCCTCAGGGCGGTTCGCCCTTTGGATGAAGATGACGATGTTCTTGTAGATCCTTTCGCAGTTTTGCGCGACGGTGTGGATCTCAGCGAGCCCGGCATCGTTGAAGATTCTGGGGCGACCTTCCCGGTCGGCAACGAGCTTGTCCTCGTCAAGGAGCTCGCGAAGCTGTTCGAGGGCAGCTGCGGTCGCACTGATTTCCGGGATAGCATCGTCCAGACTCACGGGGGTCTCGCGCGTGAGTTCTTTGTAGGTTTGCAGCGCTGTCGCCAGACGCATCCCGTGCGAGACAATCCGAGCAAGAGAGTCGGCCACGGCTGGAGAGTCGGCCATCTTGCTTTGATGCTGGTTGCTAACCGATGGAAGTGCCAATTGAGCAGAATTGAACAGAACCTGGAATTGAGCAGCAGCAGCGGCGACAGGAGACGACCGAGGGGCATATGAAGAAGCGGGGAAGGAACCATGAGCACGGCTGCCTGGTTGCCTTGAGGAATGCGCAGCGTGGATGACATGCAGCTCGCGGCACCAGCAGCCAATAGCGGTGAGCAAGATCAAGTCAAAGACGCGGGATTGGCGGGAAGTGCAGTTGCATAAGTTCCTTGCATCTTTTCCATCGCTGTGTCGCCTACATCGGCTTTCTTGGGGGGGGTTGTGCGACGGCAATTGGCATGAGGAATTGCAGCGTCACCGGCGGCAATGCTTAGAAAGTCGCGAAGGACGGCTCCCGAGGCACTCCCGATCCGTCGGGACCACCACCTTGGTACCGAAGTCGGTCTAAAAAACCAAAGTCGTCCAAATTACAAGCTTCCTGGTTGGTGAGCCTCTCCCCCAGAGCCCCTAGAATACTGGAGGAAAGGGGTGGATTGTGTGCGGGGATGGCAGTTGACTCCTTGGTGACAGCCAAGTGATGTTACACAGCCACAGACCTTATATTCAGCTCGTCAACTGCCAAAGTCCTAACTGACCATGACACAGCAGCAGAATGACGCACATCGTTGGCGGACATGTGCCGAACCCTTATGACAGTCGCACTAGTGAATTGAATCCGCGGCAAGCCTTCCCGAGCATTAGCAGTCCCGAGCCGAAAGGGGAAAACAATAGTCGCTGACATTGTCCGTGCGGGATCGCACACGAGAATTTCCAGGAACGGCACCTGAAGATGAAGACATCTTCCCAACGCTCAGAACCGGGTCTCGGACTGAACGTGGACCGCAGTGGTGGGAATCAGACCCTTAGACACTAACAACAATCTAGTCTCCCAATGGGCATGTTCTCGGAGCTGGAGCTCGCACTATCTCACTTACCCCTGAGATCGGAAAACAGCCCAGCGTAACAGGGCCAGTCAACACAACCCACTTGCAACTCTTGAATTGGATGGAGATTATTTATTTTCTTCTTTCATGAGATACTGGGGTGGACATTTTCCATGGGCTGCGGGATATAAAGCCCTTGCCTTGGCCGCCGTTCTTCGTAAGAAATCATCAACCTCAAACTCCTCCTCCAACAACCTCGCATCGATCAACATGCACTTCACCACCATTCTCACCACCACCCTCGCCCTAGCCTCAGAACCTGTATGTGTCTTAGGCTAGGCCCAGGCCAACGACGGGCGCTGGATGCCAACAACACGTCCGCTAGTGGTGCCATCTTCGACAATTACCTGACGCTAATACTCTTTCCACATGCTCTAGGCAGGAATGTCCACGAGGCTTGTACCTACAGGGACACCAATAGCCTCGTCGATATCGGCGGCAACTGCGGCTACTCGACCAACGGCAGTGGCGGTCAATTCTGGGGCCGTAAGTTTGCTTTCCATTGCTTTCCGGGAATGTCGTTCGCCTGCTGACATGGAAACCGCCTACTGGATCTTTACTGGTGCCGCCACGATCGGCGCAATCCGTTGTCAGTAGTTTATCGTACCCTTTGGGGTAGCGTTCACGTTGGTTATTGTGTGGAGAATAGAGGAGGAGGTGTTTGTAATGTTGAAGGGGGCTTTGATGAAGGACAGGGGTTGTGGAACGAGTACCACATTGAATATGATATCAATCTGGTTCTGATCGCTATGACCGTGTACCGTGATACTCCCGAGTTGCCCCAGCCCAAGCACCTATCGCGAATCCAGATCTTCTGAAATGAGGACGTTCAATTACCCGAACTGCCCAGAGCCTCACATTAAGGTAAGTAGTATTTATAGTTGCAATGGACTGCCGCCTTCATTTGGCTCGTGGCTTTGCCTCAAATGCCGTCTTGGCGCCCCTGACTGCGCCTCAACTTTCACACCGACGCGTGAAGGAGCTGTCCACTTGTCCCAGCTGAAGAAATTAGCCGTGACTTTAACCAGCCGCGAGATTCAGTACACACCACCCTTATCCCAACGTCGGTCAAGTTTCCAGGTTAGGGCCTAGAATAGTATGCGACTTCGGCATCGTACTTTGCTATCACGCCTTTTGGTCCTGCAGTGATCACACTGTGTTTTCTATGCAGCTTCTCGTATCCTAAATGCTTATCATCTATCGCGAGACTCGGTCAAGCAGAATGGTAAAATGGCGTTCAGACTGGACGGTTGCAAATGAAGGAGGCTGTGACAGTAATATCTTTTCAAGCCCAAAGTGTAACATCATTGTAGTTAAAGTGTTTAGCATTGTCGACTTCGCCATCGTAGTTCATCTAACCAAAGTGATGCACCGTTCAAAATTCATAAACCGCTAGACAGGAAACCGTAATACAACCAAATAATCGGAGGATCTACTGACCGTGCCAATCAACTTCACCATGGCATTGAGGGCATGCCAGTTGGTATCTCAGCAGTATAAAGGTCTGCATAAGTCTGAGATTTTGACTTGAATCCATCATCAACACAGAGCATCAAAATCCAATTACACATCCCCAACAACAACTCAAACAATCCCCAAAATGAAGTTCACCACCGCCCTCTTTGCCCTCCTGGCCCCCACCGCCCTCGCCCTCCAAGAGGCCACTGGCACCGCCAAAGAGGACGTCAACCTCGAGTTCTCCGCCCTCAAAGCCCCCGAAGTCGCCTCCACCCTGGAGCTCCTCCTCTCCGCAATCAACGACATCCCCACCGACGTCCTCCTCGCCGGCGACGAGACCACCAACGACTGGCTCATCGCCCACAACTACCGGCACCAACCCTCCGACATCACCGCCCGCTCTCCCACCCTCTTCCCCTACGCCGAAACCACCGCCTTGACGCTCAGCGAGCGCGCCACCGCCGCTCCCGCGGGGATCATCGACGTGCTGAACTGCGCCGCGAAGATAGCGCAGTTCATCCTGGAGAATGCGATCCCTGCGGCGAAGATCCTCAAGATCAAGAAGGCGATTAATGCGATTGGCAGTGTGAAGAAGGTGGCGGAGTTGCTGAAGAAGGTTAAGTCGTTGGCGGATGCGAGGAGGATTGGCGGGCAGGCGCTGTTTGATATTGCGGATGCGATTATTGGGTTTAGTTCGGTTTGGGGGGCTTGTACTTAGAGGGTGGTGCTCAGGTGGTGATGGTGTGGGCTTGATTTGCTTGAATTGGTGGAGGCGGACTTGTATTTCGAATGTAGTGATGGAAAATACACCGTATTTGTCATTTTCCTACTTCTCCTCCGGCCCAATATCGCGAATTAATGTCCAAACACAAATAAGCCGGAGCGTGTCCATTTTGAGTAAATCCCCGTCTTTACGAGACTAGCGAGATTGCCTCGTGAGTGCTGGTGGGTGTTCTGGCTGTATGACTGACCCCCCAGATCCTATTTCATGTTGTGGGATCCTCCATCGCTGCGTGAAGATCTTCCTCGAATGATGAGCCTATAGAACGAGGAAGAACATTCGCGCTGCTCAGGGCGATTTTATCACTGGTGTCAATTTGTTGAGCAATAGTTATACTTCTATGCGCCGCGGTGAGTAGGACCTTGAACACTGGTCCGATCCTAGGTGCGTGGCGGAAGTCCTCAACGAGTGCTTGAAGGGACGTGATAGCCTCGCAGAGCTCGTTCTCCCAATCATGATTGCTCGTCTCAAACTCCGAGATCCCGTCAATCAGGCAGTAAATTGTCATATGCGGCAGTGTTTGCTGGATGAGTTCGCGGAAAAGCGCCAACAGAGAAGGAAGATGATGCCCGCCCAGGTCTCCGAAGACAGGGTCTGCCAAAGTGACTGTCAGGCAGGTTCCGATGCCACGGTGCAACCGAAGGAGCTGGGCAACAAGGTTACGAACCATGCCGTGTGGTCCGCCGATTGGATCGCTCGCGTATGCGTGGAGGCCGCAAAAGTGGTAAAGCACAAGAAAATGGGGCGCTTTCCCGGCCTCGATAAACGATCCGCAAAAGGCAGAGAGGGACGAGAGTTTTCCTTCCACGGCGGTGCCCATGTTCCCGTCAACAAGTAACAAGTCCGACCGTCGGCTAGAGAAATCCAGCCACTCTTTGAAGCGGTCCGTAACCATGAGCCAGGTGCTGCGGCCAATAGCTTCATCACTGAGTCTGGCTTTGAGTTTCTGTATCTCGTCGAGGTCATATTCGGAATCCGTTGGGTCGGGTAGATCTGCAATTTGGTAGAGCTGTTCGTAGCTGTAGACGGGGCTTGATGAAGGGGCGGGCAAGCTTTGGGAAGATGGGTATGGTAGTGCATGGAGGACGGGGAAGGCAGGAAAGGTATTTCCTCCAACGTAGCCAATGTACCCAGTAGGGTTGCTCGGGGGCGAAAGCACACTAGCTTGAATACTCCGAATTTCTGCTGTTAGCCGGAGAGTCGCGCTTTCAAGCTTTGCGTCGAAAGCCCCAGCCAATGCATTGAGGTGTTCTGAGTACCGTTCTTCCTGGACGAGGGTTCTCTGCACGGTTTCTAGCTGGCGATCGTGGATTATCTTCACGCCCACTCCGAGCTGTCGAACGTTTGCGTCGATCGATTTTGCTTGGCGGAGTGTTGCAACTACTGTCTTCCCAAGGAGTACCTCGACACGGTCCGAAACCCGAGTGGAGGCTCGGGTTACAGAATCAATCGATTGCTGGATCACAGATGCTTCTTGCTGAGGATGCTGCTTGAACATGCGAGACGGCACTGCAATATGGTCAATAATTGTCCAGATGGCCAACATAGTTTGAGCTTATACTCACAAGACCCTTTGTGGCGCCGAAGAAGAATGTCGGCCAGTTTTGGTATCTCTTCCAGCAAAATTCGGTATAGATCAAGCACGGCATTTCGCAATGCTTCGTCTCGGGGGTAGCTCAGGCATGCTTCACAAGCCTTTGAAAATGTGAGAGGGATGTCTTCCAACGCTCGGAATATTTGCTCCTGATTTTCGATGCGCTTATGGAGCAGCTAGGGGCGACAGGGAACGCATGTATCAGCTCAAATTGCACTTAAACCCTTTCATCTGATGTTTGTAGGTGAATTCGCATACCCCGAAGATAAGCTTTAGTCCCCCACGCAAGATAGACAGACCGTCCTGTTCGGGAATCATCTCTGTGAGCCCATGTAGCGTGGTCACAATGACTTGACTTCGTGGCATGGCGCGAAGGCGGTTCTTTCCCGTTTTCCGCTCGTACTCATCCCTTGTCGCTTCGATGGAGCTTAGAACGTCGTCCCACGAACACCCCTGATCAGGCAGGTTTACTTTTGTTATGTCTGCAGTTGCTGAGCCACTTTCGACGGTGCCCGTCTCGCGCCGCGGCGCCAGGGACTGATTTGACTGAGTCGCTCGTGTGGTCGCGGCCAGCTGCATCCTATCTTGGTCTGCGCCATTTTGGGAGTCGAGCCGTTGAGACGCGCTCAACGGCAGCCGCTCAAGGGTCTGCGTCGCCGCCGCCATTTCGGTATGGAGAGGAGGAAATGGAACTGAAGGCTCGCGCGGTGAGTGCTTGCAAGGTGAATGCAGTGGAAGCGTGGGGTGTGATGGGTCGTGTGACTGGAATGTGGGGGTAGGAGCGACTGCGTTCGACATCCTGATCAGCCAGTGATCGCGCAACTCCCAGCCGCCTGTATTGGCTGCCTGCTGGAATACAGCCTGAGCACCAGGCACCCCGCGGCCTGCGCAAAGTCTTTGCAGGAGGAAGAAACCACGCTTATGTAAGGCAGACCACCACGAGGGCCTTTTTGGCGGCCTCTCCTCCCCCCGCCTTTCTCCGGCATCAATGCGCGCCAACTTGGAGTTCAAATTCAAATCGGCACAAGTTTTCGCGGTAAGTTGGGGGGGGGGGATTCCGAACACACCTGAAACTGAACATGCTGGTCGGTCCGTGCCACCACCCACACCCACATCAAAACAAAGAAAAAAAATATATTTCTACAATACGTTGATACTATGGTGGATATCTTCTTGATCCTCTTCTTCTGGAGAAT
>Ga0247780_1000447_pt1 | contig 39356 bp, 49 predicted proteins | sample UWRJL079202R5_FD_179927 | JGI IMG/M metagenome (GOLD analysis project Ga0247780, IMG submission 179927) | Plant litter microbial communities from Arlington Agricultural Research Station in Wisconsin, United States - UWRJ-L079-202R-5 | ecosystem: Environmental > Terrestrial > Plant litter >...
GTTAAATTAATATGTAAAAACGTATTATTTTTATTACAGCTGTAATAAAAATACTGTAAAGTTGAAAAGCTTACAGTATGTTTATAACAGTGTTATAAAACCATATGTGAAGTTGCATTAATTTTGGTGTAGTGGTGGTTGAACGGTGATGTTGTGGAATCTAGTGGTTTTGGTGGGTTTTGTGGTCGAAAGGAGGGGGCGGTCAAAAAGCTGGTCACCCAACTTATCTTCTAGTGCTGGCCCTGTCTTATAATCTACCGTACTAGTCTTCTCAAGGACGACATACAGTAACGAATTCTTAAGATCTACCCTCCTGAAGCTGTAATCGGTATTTGGTAATAGCCCGAACTCTGGGACAGAATATTAGCCTTTAAGTAGTACAGCCCTGTTAATTAAGACAGCTTTTACCACTGTCGTAACTAGCGGCTTTTTAATCGGGAAGGTATCGACTATCGCGCTACAAATCACGGCATAACATCCCATAACTAACAGTATCGTTATACTTATATTATTTTCGTAACACCACTTATCGTCCCCACTAATACCCCAATTATCAGCGAAATACTCTAACAAGTCGATCTTTAACGATCTCGTGCTCAGGATAGTCGTCCCAGGCGCGACCACGTCTGGCTAAAGCGCACATCCGGCTTTATTAGGCCACGACTGCTAAACGCTGCAAGACCCTCTAGGTTATTAGTAACGTTATCAGTTACTAACAGCATAAAGGTATACCTAAAATCTCTCTAAACATAAGGATACCTTGGGTATTTTACGTCAGGACAGTTATTCTCGGAAACGCTAACCGTGATAACGTTCTTTACAGTGGCTTTAGCGTTAATCGAGCCAGGGTTAACGCGGCCTGGGAAACGATCGATATCAGCACCGGAATTTCCAGCCGTAAAGAGGATAATAAAGTTACGGTTTATGTAGAGATAACCATTAATGTCCTTAATAATGCTGGCGCGGTAGCTATTAATCTGCTTCTATATAAAGCGCGTCTTGTTATCAGGGAAGGAGCCTTATAAGTTAATGTACATTAAGACGTTGTTCTTAACGGTTTACGCAAAAAGGGTCGAGATGCCTATGTTAGGGATTCTATTAAAACCCACGTCCTATCGGCTTAGTAGGTCGTCTTCGTTCTCCTTATAGAACTGGTCAAACAGGGATTATATAATTAGCTTAGATTCCGATATAGGGGCTTCGACTGTTCCTTTAATCTCATATATACCTTTATTAAACACTAAATTACAGATATGTGTGCCGTGACCATTAGGGTTATCGCCTTAACTATTAAGTCCAGGTTAGGCAGGACGGTTAAGGGGAAGGACTTTAAGTACGTAATCCTTGAAAACGTAGTGACAGTTGTTGGTTTCTAGCCCCAGTGGGTCCACTGGGTCGGCGCACTGCGCCGAACCCTCTGGAACCCAGTGAGTCACACAAGCACTTACGTGGCCTACGGCCACTATTTCAATCCTGTATAGTAGATAGAAGGCTCTGGAAGCCGACCACAGCCTACAAAAGGCCCTCTCCTCTCCTGTATCTAGCCTTCTACCAAGCAAGCAATTCACACCACTCATTCAGTCATATACAGAAGCACTGCCTCTGTACCTCAGGCCTTCTTTTGCTTCCTACAGCGCTGGAAGCGCTGTAGTACGGCTTGGAACAGTACCGCTCTACTTTCTCTAAGCAACAGGCCTGTACTACAGGCCTGTGGAACCCTACTGTGCAACAACAGTTAACCGGGTCACTGGTATCAAAGCCAGTGTCAGTAACGCAGACGATCTAGCCTGTGCTTTTAAAGACCTTATCAGACTGTAAACCGATAAGCTCGTAGACCTTTATGATAACCTTAACCTTGTTGTTAAAAGCTTAAAAGGCAGGGATAGCATTAATGGTTTTCACTTTATTAATAGTAACGATGTTAGCGAGTTTGTCTTACGGTAAGGAGATGTAAAGCTTCTTACCTAATACTTACATATCTGAAGGTAGGATATCTGCTTTAGTAGTAACCTAGCCGATAAGGAACTTAACGTTAATATCTTTATGGGTAAAAATATCGACTGACATAAAGGTAATAGGGTTAATATCGGCACCCTTAAGTCTCTTCTCTATAACGAACTCAGGGCGGTAAAAGTTGGTAAAGACTACGAAGCTGTCAAAGGTATTACGGATCTTATTAACAGTGGGTTTAATGGTACTCTCTTTATCCTTATAGCTATATAAGTAAGTGTTACAAGCCATAACTTCCTGGATTTAGATATTGTTAACAGTTAGCTGTGTCTTCTCAGCTGTATGGACAGGCTCCTTAATCTGGATTAGGAAATAGTTAGTCATAATAACCTCTTTATTAAAGGTAAGATCTAACTTGAGAGTATAGTGGAGACTACTCAGTAATGGCGTAATTTCCACCTCGTTTCCGTTAATTTAGATGGGAAACATGATAGTTTAAGTTACGGGTAAAGGGTATAGACTCAGGGATATAATATGACAGGTGAGTGAAGATAAGTATGCTATTAGTAAGTGGAAACTGGGTGAATTCAAAGCGTTAAAAAAGCTAGGTAATTGATAACTTTTATCACCCTAACATCTCCTAGGCCTCCGTCCATTAGGGCATCTACTGAGAGCTTTATACCTACCACTAAGACTAAGTCTTAGCACAGCTGCCAGATAAACCCCTGTATCGACGAGTTGTTTTTTATCAGGTCTTAGCAGTTAGCCACATTGCGTAACCCCTCTAATACGGGATTACGATGTGTCGGGCTTCACGACTTAACGCTACAGCTGAAGCGAACCCCTCTGCGGACTATCTAAAACGCCTAAGACCACTTAACCGGTCAGAGTGTCTCGCCATCCGGGTTAGTTGGAGATAAGATGCAAGGGAGGGCCTATGGCAGCCTTACGATATGGCTCCAGAGGGTGGCTGCAGGAAATTCGGCTTGCTTCGGAATTGAACTTTCCTGGCTCAAACTCTTCGGGGATGTGGAGGCTGTCTTTTGCGCTGTGCCGAGGGTGAAGGCGTGCTTCCCGCATAAAGGCGTGCTTTCACCGCCAGTTGGGTCTATTTGTTATGGCCTGCTCCAGAGTACCTGGGTAATTAAGGTGAAGAAAGATCGTAAGAGCGGATAAAAGTCCAATTACTTAAGGGGGTTGGTTGTAAGGGAGCCAAATGTAACTAGTAGAACTCTTTTAAAATAACACTGTCATATAGGTCATGGTCTAAAGTGTATAAACCGAACGGTAATAATACTAAATAAGTGTTATTATTAACGTAAAGAACTAAGATTCCTTACAGTAATAAGTATAATTACCGTAACTATATACTGTCTATTCCTAAAAGTAATTTGTTTAGCGCCCACAGGGCCACACTTCTGTTCCACGCCCAGTCCAACCCCCAAGGGCTTGCCATGTCACAGTTTTGGTTTTTTTAGCAGGGCATAGGTTGTTCAGCTTTGGCAATAGGGCTTCCGGCTCTAATCACACACGTACACCCAGTACGCGTGTACGTCGTGATTGGAATTATTACCTGGGAGCTATCCTTACAGATTACACGTCGTCTGCTTTCCATCAATAGGAAAACTTAGCCGGGGGGGACTGAAAAGGGGCCTTTGAGGCTGTGCGGTGGCGGTGTACCGGACCACCCCAGCTCAAGGAAGAATCAGGGAGAGCTCAGGACAAATCAGCCACAGCTCACCCCAGCTCACCCCAGCTCAGGATTGCGAACGAAAAAGGAAATTTAGTGTGCCCAGATTCGTCGCAGGAAACCAAGCTGTTTCTGTCGGGCCTCGGGAGCCTCCAAATATGCACGGAAACATTGCGTGATTGGCTGTTTTTTTGGTCGAGCTGCAGACGTCTGCATTCTCTGCATTAAATTTCGCCCAGTGAGGCCACCCTCCTTCTCGGTGGCCAAATATTGAATCTGTCGGCCTTCAATTCAGAAAGACATAAGTATCCTGAAATCTCCCTCACCAGGCCCAAATTGCTCTCCGCAGTCTTGAAGCTTTATCTTGGATCGCCCCTCTACTTATTCCATCCCGTGAGGGCCACTACTTTTCCATGGGCGATCACGGCAGCCTTCGGCCGATTAGGCCAGGATGCCCAGCGGATTGGCACCCTCTGTACGACGAGGTGTATCAACACTATTGGGTCGAGGATCGAACACTGGAGGATACCATGACGATGGTGAGGGAGAAGTACAACTTTTGCGCAACGTTCGTGTTTAGTACCTGACCCTTCATTCCCAGGCACCCTTCACTGACAAAGAAGCCAGCAAGAAGCAATGGATCACCAGAATGGGGGAGTGGAAACTGAAGAAGAATGTCAGTTCGACGGAGATGGAGAATATCGTCAGGATTCAGGGGAATTGCCAGCAGCAACACGACAAGAACACCCGTTTCGAAGTCCGCGGTCGCAGCGTTGCTCAAGACGACATTGATCGCTATCTCCAAAGACAGTCCCAGCCGAGAGACACGAACCCAGACGCAATGCCAAGTCACAACTCCCTCGGATATCTTCTACGAGACTCCCTCTGATCAGGCATCTACTGCTTCTCGATCCAATGTATCGACCCCACGTGCCTTTGGCGGCCAGACTGGATCGCAACCAAAAGGGAAATCACGAAGTCCTGTTTGGCGTGGGGGCAGAAGCCTATGGAGTTTCTCTACAGACGACGCGATTATCCGCCTGCCACATGATTCAAACGCACCCAGCGACAAGGGTCTAGATGCAATGCAGATCGACGATATCATCGAGAATAATGACGACAATACTGGAAATCAAACACCCAGGCACGGTTCCCAGAACGGTGACAATACCAGTGATGATCAGGACAATGACCATCTCATGTTTGGGCAGAACGACAGAACCGACGCGACTACTTCAGACTCGTCAAGTGTCATGGAGATTGATCGTGACGAGATGTATTTATCCGACTCGAGTGACTCCTCTTTGGGAATAATCGGGCCCGAGGACTTTGATATGGCCGTCCGAGACTCTCAAAGTGCGACACTTTCGCAGCACATGCATCGTCACGGTCAAGAGGACAAGAACAGGGCACTTCGGGCCGCGGCACGCAGGGGAGACACCGACTTTGTCCGACACTACATTGAGTCAGGAGCCAATATAGAGAGCCGACCCAAGGCCAGCAGCGTGAATGCACTACACACCGCGGTCTTTTACGGCCATCAGGATGTAGTGTCTTAATTGTTGAAAAGGGGCTCTTTTGTCGAAGCCATGGTGTACGGGTCGGTTGACATGTCTTGCACGGTTGATGACGCCAGAAACGTCTGGACCCTCCGTGGTCCACGCTCAATCCATCTTGCGGCTGCAAGGGGAAACGATGACGTCCTACGCTTGCTCTCGGACCATGGTACGAATTGGGCTATCACAGATATGGAGGGCTACCCGGCGTTAACATGGGCACCAATGTTCAACCGCTATTCTGCGATCACAATTCTCGGGCCTGGACCCAGGATCCCCGTCTTCAAAATGCGAAGAGATTCCTTGGCGCTTGGCGCTATCAGGTCTCACAGAACCCGCTTGGTTGATGACATCTATGGCTTCGACGGATGGCACTGGAACAACATTGAAATTGGTAACCTAATAAATGCGGCGGTTTGGGTAGGGACGGCTTCCCTTGTCGCCCGTCTTCTTGACATGGGAGCAGCAGAGGGTGTCCGCCGCCGGCGGACACTACTGCAACTCGCGGTGAAAAGGGGGCATACGGACGTTGCACGGGTGCTTATCAACAAAGGGGCAGATGTCAATGGTATGTCCAAGTTCGGCTGGTCAGCGCTCATGATTGCTGCAGAAAAGGGTAACAAGCACTTCATTTAGCTGCAGGCAGCGGATATGATAACGTTGCGGAGATGCTCCGGGATCATGAAGTGGCAGCACTTGGACCTTCTGATGTAGATTTACTGTTACTATTACCTTACGCTTCCCCGGCGGTGCAGGACTTGTATTATCCAAGTACCTGGTGACTGAGCTAACATGACACATCAATTTATACCCCGCAGAGTAGGCCTGGCTTAGATTTCTGTTACTTGGACGACTTGCAAACCTAAATAAGGTAGACATGGGTTGAAGGGTTAAAGTTACAACTTGCAAGGGCAAGTTAATCTATAAAACGCATGGGACTGCAAACCATCCACAAAATTCGAGATAGCATTCTTTCTCTTCGTCTAGCAAGTGTTCAACATGCTAGTCAAAGCAGACTTCTCCGCCGATGTGACTGTCAACGCCCACTTGTACTTAACCTGGACCCAGCTACGCACATAAGTGCAGTAAAAAGACGTGAGCGGGGGCTTCCAAACATCAGGGCTCTTGTCGCTCTTGTTCTGGTTGACGTTGTCCGTGACAGCCCAGAGCTGCGGCGACGAGATGTCGTTGGCGAACTGCTGGCGCTTGGATGTTGTCCATGCACTTGCACCAGACTAGAGGGTGGTTAGCACAACTCAGCAAGAGTGATAAGTGCAGATTCTGGGGTACGTACCACCCAAGCGTTCTTCAGCGGGACCATGTGGTCGATGTCAATATCACTTGCCGCCGTCCACACCCCGCCGTCGTACGGGCTAGCCCATGTGCCCGAGGTGGCCGAGCAAGCCGAGTTGGTCACGACATTCGTGCCATCACGTTTCAAGACGTACTCCCTGGACGACACTTTTAGCACAAAATCCGAGACAGATACAAAAGCAAACATACCGGGTGTTGCAAGACCCCTCGATGGTGTTCCACGTCGGGAACAGATCCCTGTCGTAACCGCCAGGGTCGACATAGGCCTTGACGGTCAAGCCGGCCAGCTGCGTCTTCGCGTCGGCGGAAGTCGGGATTCCAGGCTATATACCGCTGTCAGCAAAGCTGCAATGGAAGGTAGCATCGAAACTGCCAATGAGCAACTTACCGGTGTTGGCACGGGCATGGGGATCGCATTGACCGCAGCCGCTGCTAGCAGCGTGGCAACAAGATAGGACTTCATCTTGACGAGATTGCGCTGTTTTCCGAGGCGATTGTGCCGTGAGCTGCGATGTGGAATGGGACCCAAGACACTGGACAGCGGGAGAGCTGCTCATATACCCCCAGGATCACAACTTGCACAGCACTACCTGCCAGAGTGCAACTCGAGGACACCTGCAGCCCTCGTACATCGGACCTGGCGTTAGTGGCACTGCTGTTTTGTTCGGGTCGCGGCAGCAAATGACCTCTCTCCGCGGGTAAAGCATCGCCAATTCCCCATCCCTCGGCAAAGATGCCAAGCCCTGTCGTCTGCAGCCAATGCCGACGCGCTGCAACCCTCTTCCAGTCTCACCGGGGCGCAACCAGTAGATCAGCGAGATAAGCCCCCGCCAGCCCACGCCCAGCGACATGCGCTTCTGACTTGCCAGTGGCCAGCCCCCAGAGCTGCCCTTTTTCCACACGGTGAGCCGCGTACCCCACACCGACCCCTGAATTTAGTCCCCTGCAACGCAACCCTCGCTGGTGATCCAATCGCCAGCTTCCTAATTGAGCACTGCCGTGCGGGAAAATCGGGCGGGAGATCTGCGCGACGTCCAATCACGCCGCCATGCCCGCCAACGTTCGCCGTTTCATGACAGATACAGCGGTAAACGTGGGTGCTGCATGCATCTGTAATCCGCCTAGCCGCAGCTGGAGACGACACCCTCGAAGTATATTTGCGAGCTAGAAAAGCCCTGGTAGCACTGATGGGTGGCATCTGGAGGGACTGGCAGACCGAAGTCCCAGAAAGGAAAGAGAAACACCGGGGTCGCTATCAACACGTTGCTGGTGTTATCGCTATTGGGAAACATCGCGAGTGTACTGAGAGTTTGCAGCCCGTAATTTCTGCACGTGCAAAGTATCATGTCCTATTTCTACCACTATGAGTGTTATAAAAGTATGAAAATTGTAAGGGGAAAAAGCGGAAAAGAAGAAAAAAACAGCCAGGGGAATACCAATGTTCATGCTCCATGTTCCGTCCAAAAAGAAACCATTACCGACCCGCGACAATGAAAGAAAAGTACATCGTCTTTTATCTCGTGGATACTTCCTCCGCGGCCGCGTCACCGTCGTTGTGTGTCGACGCCCCGTTCGTCTCTTCCGTCTTAGACTCGGGAGGGGCTCCCAAAACCGGGTCGGAAACCGCCTCTGATTCCTTGGAGCTTGCGTCTGACTTCTTGGAAAAGTACCCCATTCCCCTCGGCATCGACACGCTGGGCATGCTGGGCATACTGGGGATGCTCGGCATGCTAGGCATAGTAACACTCGGCATTGATACCTTGGCCATATCCACCGTCGGGAGTTTGGATGGTAGGTTCGACCAGATGCTCGTGCTAGTCTGCTGTGCGATACCGAACAGATGCCGTAGATAGGCTTGCTTCTGCTCGGCGACTTCCGCCTTATCTTTTCCATCAATGTCCATCTCGTCATCCGGCAAGGGTACAAGTGATGCAGCTGCCGCAATGTCGATTGGTGATTCGTCTGGGATCCCATCCTCGGCGGCGGTCTCCGGATCCGTTCCCTTATCTTTGATCTTCTCTTCAGCATCCTCCACCATGTCTGCATCCTCCACAGCCTTGGCAATTGCCTCGGTCTCAGCAGACTCGGGAGGTGGGGGCTCGGCAAACTTCGGGTCGTCGTAGATGTCGTCCTCGGCGTTGAACCAGTCGACGGCAAGGTGGGCGGCGTCGTTGAGCATGCGCTCGTAGTTGGGGTTCTTCTCCTTCTTGAAGAGATTGATGTGCGCAACAATTTCGTCAGAGGCCTCCTCGAGAACATGGCGTTCGAACAGCTGACTCGCCGGCTGGTCCTTGACAGGCACAGCGCAGAAAGTGCGCTCTGGGACGAAGTACCCCCCACTCCAGTACCCATTCTCTCCCAACGACGCGTAGAAGTCGCGGATACCGACCCCTTTCAGCGCAGCGAGCCTTTCCAAGCGTCGGTTGAGCTCGTTTTGCTTCAGAAGCGCGCCAACGAAGGTGAAATGGGCGGAGAGCCATGCAAAGGATTCACCAACGTTGCCCTTGTTGATGTACGCAAGTCCCTGACCGAGCGCATCAACTGACTGCTGGTACCCCTGAACCACGTCCTCCTTCTTCAGGTTACGCATGCTGCGCACGCCTTCCAAGATCTCCTTGCGGTGCATGTACGCTGCCACACCGCCCGCTGCAATTGCGCCAACCGTTCCCGTGCGCACGGCGATCAGTTGCCATGTTTTCAGTGCTGGACTGGACGTGCGCGAGGCAACTGACCTAGTTGCGGTGCTGGCTACGCGCTTGGTAGCGATCCGTGACAAGGTTGCTGGAGCGGCGGCCGATAGCGCCGTCATGACGTTGAATACATTGCTGACCTTGTGGTAGTTGGAGAATGCGCCATAGACGAACATGGACCGCGCGAGGCCGTTGTAAGGCGTGTCGAAGGCGAGGATCCCCTGAATCAGTGGAAATATTGGCCCGGAGGCATTCTCATCTCGTCGGCGCTCGTCGAGGATCTGGAAGAGGCAGTCACTCGCTACGAAGCCGCTGTTGGATGGCGTCAGCTATCAGCGGATCCAAGGGGATGAAGAGCGTACCTACCCCATCGAGTGGGCAACGAGGATGACGCCGACTGATCTGTCATTCGGTGGCCACGGAGTCTCGAGGTTTTCTTTCCTCAGGTTCATCACTTGTTCTTTCAACCTGTGCGCGCAAGTCAGAACAGCGATCTCCATGACGCGTTGAACTGTGAGTGGGAGACTCACCATCCCAGAAACGCGGCGGTGCTCTGCGCCAGCTCCCCTGTGGTCTCATATTTCGGATAGACAACGGATGTGATCTTGTCATCAGGCAGATTGCTCGTTATCGTGTCCTGCAGATGATTTGGGAACTCGCGGAAGGTGTCATCATCTCCCTGGCAACGGTCAATCGTGGGTGAGATTCACGGCGGACGAGATGACGTACCTTGAACCCATGGATAAAGCAGAGCAGCAAAATTCGCTTCATATTGGATATATGGTGGAAATGTACCTGTGGAAATGCGGTTGTGTGGTTGAGGACGACGACGATGAGGAGAAACAGAACACAGGCGGCATTCGCGCTGGCGGTGGCCAGAACGCAACTTCTATCCAAAGATCCAGTTTCTGGTGGCGGACCGAACGTCATTTTCAACGTCATGCCGGGAACTCTAAAAGTTGGCGCTCGCGCTCGGCCAATCAGCGATGCAGACCATGCACCCTCAAACTTCTTGCCGTATTCGGTCATGGCGATGGCTTCACGTTCCTTCCTGCCATTGGAGGTGCCATTGCGCAAAATTTCCATTTCTTTCGGCGCGCTCGTAGCGCCCCGCAGATTCATCATTGTAGTCACGATCCAATACTTCCGGTTGACCATTCACTCTTTGATGTAGCAAATATGCGACCGCGAGCTGCGGGACTCGGCTTGTCTGTACCACCCATCCCATCCCGGTCGCGAACGTGTCAAGATTATGCAATCGCGGCCAAGGGGAGCGCTTGCAACAAATTGGCCAGTTCAGTGAGAGGCCCGATTGCACATTGAGCCAGTCTGCAGCACCGTGCAGGACCCCGATCCGGCACCTCGGCGGTTGTGCCGACCCCAGAGCTCATCCCGAAACCCCGTTCCGGTAATTGGAATTTGACCTGCACGGCAGAATCAGATGTATCGGGGATCCTCACCGCCTCTTCACCAGCTTCGCGGGTCAATCTGCAGAATGACGGTCTGCAATTGGTGACTTTGCTGTCGGGTGCGGAGCCTCCAGTCATGCAGCCCTGAGTGGCGGCCATGTAACCGAGCCTGCAACATCCACTTTCATTAAAAATGTCGCGGTGGCAGAGTGGTCTAATGCGATAGACTAGAAATCTATTTCCTTCGGGAGCGTCGGTTCAAATCCGGCCCACGACTAAATATTTCTAATTGAAATTGGTGTTACGTGTGATTTTTGCTTTGGTCGATTGGTTCTTTTTTGCCCTTGCGCTCAATTTTGGACGTGCCCGTTGCAAGTCCGCCTCAACAGCGTTCGGTCACGACACGTCCAGCCAAGAACATGTTCTGTATCCCTGTATCTCAAAGGAAGTCAAGATTTCCGCCTCCAGCTCCCAGGCCTCCGTCCACCGGAAAACCGAGACGGAAGCACCGGCACTCAGCTAGATTTTCCATTCAAGTCATTGGGCGCAATCGAGATTCGGAGCGCCTGAGTGGCTCCGCCGATGGGCATCGTGACGATAGCACCACTTCCAAAGGGTTCCAATCATCATTGGCCGACCAACTCGCGTCAAGTGAGACCACTCGAAAACTAGAATTGCAAACCTTGCTAGAGTCGAATGACCGTACGCTCAAGCTCTTAAGAGATATCACTCGCTACCCACGGACTACAGTTTTACTAACATCCTTGGAGAGGATTTTTTTCGATGAAGCACGCGCTATCAAACAGGTCGTACTCAGCCAGCTAGGACTTAGCGAGGATGAGTACGCTGCTCTCGAGCAGGACCCGCAAAATCTGCCCTTTCTCGACCTGAACGCCTCAGTCCGACTGAACCCAGACAGTCGGCTACTGCCTGGTGGCTTCGACTTCACACATCTCATCACAGTGTCAGGTCAACCACTGGCTTCGTGAAGTTGCTCGGCGTTGATTTACATCCGCGAGACATGGCCACGATTAGGGAGGCCGGAGGTACTTGTACAAGAGTTTCTGCGAAAGCGCGCAACCTTCGAAGAAGAACACGACGGTTCGGAATCAGCTTCGGTGTTGATAGGTACATCAAACCATGCTAATAGGTAACTTTGAGTCCTATTCTGCTCACCTGCTTCCTATTAGACCTTTTGGACATAGCTGATCATTCCCGCAATGCATCTATCTCCTTGTCGATGGGGATATGCTCGTCTGCATTGGGCTCGAGATACAACTCGACCTAATTATTGATTTGGTTCAGATGCTCTGTTGGGTTGGGATTGTGTTCTCAGACCCTGAAAATTCGAACTCATTGCGCCTGGCTAGGTCTAAACTCAAATTTGCATACCTCGACGACTGCACATTCGATATGGATTTCATGGTCTACTCGTTTCCCATGGACGAAGCGTTATCCTCAGTCTGCTGGACCTCGCTCCTGCGCGGCTCCCATATTGCACAGAACTTCCCAGTGCTTTCACGACCCCATGGTGCTGTTGGGCTGGAGATATTGATACCGCTGTTGTCGCAAATCTGTGGCGCGGAGCGTGCCACCAGCTTTGAATGAGGCACGGTGATAAAGGGATTTTCCACCATGGTCATTCCTATCAGCGTTTTAAAGAGTAAGATCCCAGAGGGCGTGTAGGTTGTCCAATGGCATCTAGTGTGCTCAAGCGACCCGTCAACTCGGCTTTCGTATAGCGAAGGGGTTCGCAAATGTGCCAGCCGTCTGATGGACCATAGCCTATCGGCGGAAAATCTCCTGAGCCGTCGGGCGGTGGTAGGGTGGTGGGGTGAATCCGAAGTCATATTGAACGGTGCGGCGGACGACGGACCTAGTGTGCGGTACTCAAACACCGAGCCGGCTAAGAAATATGTCAAGGTCTCCGAGGTGTCTCTTGGATTTCAGCAGATACTTGCTGGGGAAGTCAAGATATCACTGGCCGCTCGATACAGCAAGCGCCACTTCCCTCGATCGGGGCCGTATCCCGCTATTCTTCGATGTGCGTCTCGAACACCAGTTTTGCTCTTCGACGAGGAAACCCGAAGGGGCTGGATGCTGCCTGCATCACTGGTACTGCTGTTGACTGCGCACCAGTGGATTGCTGAGGGCCCTTGGCCACAGCCCAGTTGCTTTGAGGGTGAGGTGCCAAGATCGGCGGCGGCAACGCTCACTTTCCTCGAACAGGCAGCGACGACCCAACTTTCGGACGGATATTGCATCCAGGACATGATTCTTGTTATCTAGGCATGTTTCGAATATTTGCTAGATTTGGGATTATGCCACCAGCAAGAGTCGTCCGGGGAGGTCAGCTTTCAAAAAGAGTGGTTGGCTTTGAGTACCGCGCCATCGTCCAAAAGCGGTCACCGCTTCTCTTGAAACAGATCAAGATCAACAAAGCCGGTGGGAGCTGGCCGAGTCTTGTTCAGGATGTCAACGCGCTCGTCTTTGTAGGCAGCGGATTTGGTGAACTTATTCGACCCGTCAACAGAAACAGCCAGTTCATCACCCTAAAATCGACACCGCGAATTTCCCTTTCCTTCTTCGGAACTGAGCGGTTGCCGCCTTGGCCTGAGCCAGACTGAGCGAGGGGCCACAGTTCTGGGCTGCCTCGGCTACAGTTGCCACGGGTCTAAAATGGCGGTGGAGTTACGAGGACCCAGTTTTGGGACCCCTACCACCACCACCTAGCCACGCTTTCCTTCACTCTAGCTACAGGAGAAGAAAAGAACTGCAATTTTAACACGTCGATAAATTATGTATATTATATTCGGATTCCAAAGTGTTACTCTCGACCTTTTCCAGTGTCTCTAAACCCGTTGCGCCCAGGTCGAGTTATCCATTTTTCTGAACAACTTAACATTATAGACACTTCTTTCACCAAGCGCAATGATGAACAGATAGTGTGGTATGTATCATCACGTTTAGCGCTACAGCTCGGGATTACCAAAGGAGGAAAACGTCTGTTACGGAAGTTACCACTATGTAAGCTTATAAGCACTATAAGGATACCTAGCAGCGTAGAATAAAATCGCCTGGCCGCGGACTTACCGACATACACGGATGCTGCCTAGACGGAGATATATAAATAGAATTAGTAAGGCTTGTCAGAAACACTGGCACTCTGGAAACTGTGGAATTGAAGGGGGTTGTAACTGCTTGATTGAATTGCTTGTTCTCGGCTCTCTGGCTTCGCCAGAGAGCCTCTATTATAGTACTGCGTGGTGGTGTCAGAAGCGCGGCACTCTGGATTCTGTGGAATTGTAGGGGTTGCAACTGCGTGATTGTATTGCTTGTGTTGACTCTGTTCCTCTGGCTCTGGCTGGAAGCCAGAGGCTTCTTTATAGGCTATTCTGAAGGATTCAGGCTTCGTCACTCTGGTGGCTGAGGCTCACTGGCGTACTGGCAGTGCTAGGTATCCAGTCAGCTCCGCTGACTAGATGCCCAGGGCCTCTGAACCCCCTTCTTTCTGACACTACGACTAATCAGTGGTTGCTCAGTCTTGGCAAACCTACTTACCTACTGAGCACTTTCAGGGTCACTGAGCAGGAGGTGCTCAGTGACAAAGTGCTCAGTCCCTGACTGAGCAGACCTCACTAAACAAGGTACAAAGTACCTCTTAGTTAGCTAGTATAGATAGACATCGTGACCACGATAGCCGTGAGGGACTCCTGGTTCCTCACGCTAGTATTCAATTGTTCATTTGTGTCCTACTATTCAGACTCACCTCTGTGCATCATAGTGACAACGACCTACAGTGACATTGAACCCCTGTCTAGGAATGTTAGCTTAATAAGCTGTCTTCGGAACGCCTATCCAGTCTTTGGCGTCTTGTTATACGTTCTGTCTTGACCTGTGCCAGTCCTCTCGAGGCCTGTGCCAGGTGCAGGTCGTAATAGTAAAGGCTCTGTTTAAAAGAGATAATTTACGTAAAGTCTAAAGATCTCTTTTTTTAAGGCTTAGGTTACCATAAAGACTAAGTTCTCCGATTACTAATAATACTGTTATATTAAGAAATAGTAAATAATATCATAAAACTAATAAGTGTGTTATTATACTTAATCTTATTATAAATTTAATATAAGGGTTATATCTTTAATTAAATTAACTAATTTTAACCTTAAAAGTTATCTTATTAACAGTAAGGCTTTTATATTAAACTTATACGATGACGTAATAGGGAAGAAACTATAAAGAGAACCACACCTACAGAACGTTGCTGTCGGCCTGGAAGGCCAACTCCCAGACTACTGGTCCTCCGATCGGAGGGACATAAATGCAATTGACGTAGAAAAACAGACACGTACTTAATATAGAACAAGACCTAGTTAGTGATGGTGCCTAGCATAAGACGGAGCCTAGCATGGAACAATAAAGGAAACGCAACCGTGGAATAGGTTATCTTCCTTCTATCAGAGGGCTAGAATGTCACTAGGCTTCCAATGGGAGGTTTTGGTGGTGAAATTGTCGGATGATGAATTGAAGGAAGCACGGTTCAAAGAACCGCGCGGCGCGGTCCCTTTTTAACGGTAGCACGCGCCAGAGAACGCATCGTTATGTACAAAAACGGCTACAGTAATATTACAGAGCCTAAAAAGAACGACAGGGTCGACCTGAACAGGCGCCCCGAGTCAATATAGCTGAAATCTGCCGAGGCGTGTGAAGAGAATGTACTGAAATTCTATGAAATCATCAGGTGGCACAGCGTGTTGCCCTAACACGTGCTCTGGCACTTGCGGAGAACTCAGGGGCTAATATTAGCTTCTGTTGGATGGAATAATATGGCTGGAGGAACTTGGCATCTTGAGGCTTCAAATCATCAAGATACAGCAAATAACATGGGTGCAAGGGCGGTATATGGATGTGCACTCTGATCGATCTTTCAATCGGGGATGCTTATGAGGACTGCAGTGCGTCACGGTAATTAAACAAGGAGAATTGTATTCGGATCAATCACCCCAAATCTCAATCTTCTAAACCGCTGTTTGGTGTGGCGGAAATGATACAGCGCAGTGGTCCCGTTCTAGGTCCTGGCCATAATGAGTCGCACCCAGTTTTGGGTATAGATGTGAGGGCAACATCCTCGAGACCCGGATCTTGTCCCTTCCCCAAGTTTTGGTCTCGAAGAGCCGCGAAGCGGTGCCTTGTCGCGGCTGCATTCACTCGGCGGCACGACGCGCCCAAGACGGACTCCTGGAAATCCTTTAACATCACTTCACTAGTCACAGATACGACGCTATGGGACAGAGTGTTATTGGGTTCGTACTTTTCGGGCTGGTCACGGTGATTTGCGGTGCATTATGGGGGGTGTCTAAAGGGCGGACGTTGAAACAATTCGAACGGAAGCAGGCACCCGACGAACTCCGGCATTTCGGTCTTGTCCAATCCGAGCAAGGGATAGGTAACACTCGAACCATCATAGGCATTCAATCCATCACAAGGCTATATCAACGCTAATGATCCACGAGAGACGCCAGCACGCAGTCGGATAATGCAAAAGAGGTCTTGGAGTGCTGCTATTTGTTACTTGCCTGGAGACTCGGGGTTTCTGTCCGCGTATTTTCACAAACTCCCCCGCCAAGACGAACCAGCCAGCCAGCACATCAGCCGTCGAACGCCTTTTGCAGCTCGGCAATGTCCAGCTTCTTCATTTGCATCATGGCCAGGTTGGCGCGGCCGGCCTTGGCCTGGTCCGGGTCGCTGAGCATCTTGAGCAGCTGGCGCGGCGTCACCTGCCAGGTGATGCCAAACTTGTCCCCGATCCAGCCGCACTGCTGGCTGGCCTCGTCGCCGCCGTCGCCCAGCTTGGCCCAGTAGTAGTCAATCTCGTCCTGCGTGTCGCTGGTCGCCACCAATTAGCAAGCAGGTCCAGCAGAGCAGCCAAGAGGTCAGGGTAGGCGTGCATACCACATGATCATAAACGACGTGGCGCCCGTGTGCTTGAAGTGATCCCCACCGTTGAGATTGACGAAGCGGTGACCGTTGAGGTTGTACTCGACGACGAGCACGCTGCCGGGCTCGTGGCCGTGGAATTCCTTGCCCGACTCGGTGTAGCGCTGGATGTGGGTGATCTTGGAGTTTCTGAAGATGGAGACGTAGTAGTTGGCCGCTTCCTCGGCCCGGCCGTCGAACCAGAGGCACGTGGTGATTTCGAGGTTGTCGAGCGTCATGGTGGCGGAGAAGCTGCAATGGGTGGGGTGGAATGGAGGGGTCGGGACTGAGGGGTCAGGGTTTGAGCTGGACAGAGGAAGGCGGGACACCGTGCGAATGCTTTGATGTCGATGTAAGACATTTTCTTTGAAGACTGATGTTCAAAAGAGGGGAACAAAAAGCAGCGAAGCTGCCGTTATTTGTATTTTTTTTTTTTCTTGACGTTCGTTGTTGGAGATACTCCGCCCTGCCCTCAACCCTCGACCCTCGACCCTCGACCCTCGATCCCCGACGCCTGACCATGTTTAATGCAAGCCACCTCAGGCAGCCACGGCCTAGTCGATGCATCCCCGTCTCGAAATGGAGGTGCGGCCCAATCGCGTCGAACGTCGCGTGCGGGGCGGTGAGGGGGTAGGGGCTTGGAACGCGTCGGCCGCGCGCAGTCACATGCGGGCCAGACAGGCTAGATTTTTTGTTTAATAATCATCCGGGTAAGCGGCACTTTGCCAAGCACCAGCCCTCATTTGACGGCCTGAAGCGTGCAGGTGCAGCGTTGCGATGCTGTCATCGCATCCTGAGTCCCGCAGAATCACCGGGCTGAACTCGAGGCTCGTCGGGTTATCGACCCTGCGCTGGATAATGGATAACGGTCGCACATCCGCCATACCTCTCGTCAATGTAGCCAAACGACCCATGATGGCCACATTGAAGAGCCCATGAAGCTTGGCCTTGTTCTCTTTCTCGGCCGTCGATTCTGGGAGGTACCGACAGACAATATCTCGAGCGCATCCGCATCTTGTCGATCTTGGGCACCATTGACGATGGGCTTGACCTGAGCGGGCTGATCGCCGTGGACCACGAAATTCTTGACGAGGTTGGCCTTGTAGCCCTTTTCCTGGATGTTTTTTGTCAGTGTGTGTGCAACCATGGTGTCATGACGCCGTCTCCGTCTTCGCAGATCGGCCGACAGATTCACAATCTTGAGGAGACCGCAAGTCATTCAGCACTCACGTCAACCGTCCGGAATGTTCCCTATGGGGGCCTCTCGTTGAGCAAGAGTTGTGAAGACAGATTTCGTTTAAAAAATTTGGCAGCAACTTGAACCCAGAAACCTAAAGAGTAGGTTATCAAACACCACAGACTCGATCGCATCTTAAGTACCGGATCAAGTGTTCAAACCGCCCGCGGCCGTTGTAGCTGGTCGATGCTGACACTGCCTAACTTCTCACAGTCCAAGGACCGCCGTCAACCGATACGGAAGACTTTAGCGGATGCTGAGGCCACCACGGCTAAGTCAATCGCCTTCTTGGGTGCCTGCCTCTCAGCTTCCCTGTTGTTGTCGGACGTCTTGGGATCGGGGCTTCTGAGGAAGCTGCTACAACAGTTGGCTCATCGTTAGGACGGGCGGTGGGGTCTCACCCGCTGACGGACAGCACATACCTCCGCGTCACCTGCGTTTTACATGATTTCTTGCGGCGTTCCGGTCGTCGCCGCACTATCCGTGATCGATGGAGACTTGGAAAAGACTGGGATGCGCCGGTGTCCATTCGGCCGATGCAGGTGCACCACGCCGCGGACGTCGAGAGGCGCCCAGCGCGGGAGGAGAGGGACAGGTCGTGCGCGCCGCACCCGAGGTGGATGACGTTGCTCGCAAGGGGCGCATTTACTGTGTTGGAACTGGGGGTGCTGGCGTACCTGGTGCACCTTGTGCGGGTGGGAGATGGTGCGCGTGGGAGGGGCGAGTGGGTATGGTGCCGCGATTGGGGCTCATGCACGTCATCTCGGGGCTTGGCAGCGTTGTTGGGTGCTTTTCTCGTTTGGAACCGCAATCGAGTCTGAGCTGCGACGTCTCTCCATGGAGGGCCAAGGCTGTACGTTAAGCCGTGGCCTTGAAGATCGGCAGTGTCCTCTTGTTTTGGTGTTGTTGGGGCCCAAACCGAGAAATACGACCTATCATGACTCACAATCGAGCACGCCAATGCGGCTCCGGAGTGTTCAGTAATCATGCCCAAACGCCCCAGGCTGCCGACTGTTGCTCATTGGCCTGAGGTTTTGTCCGACTTGACATAAGCACCCTTCGGACAAGCCCGTGACAGCGCGTTTCGAACATGCTTCGACCCACATCCGCGAAGGATTGATTCGCGTTCATTTTCGCCATGGCCTTGGCAATTCAGGCAGACAAGGCCATCAGGATGTGCATGTCCCATTCAGATGTCAAGGCTTGGGGCCAGTGGTGATGTCGGTGAGGGCATCAGAGGACGGATAAATGCCATCCTTTTTCTCCTTGAACTCGACCTGCATCACCCAACATCGCTCAACTTAGCTCTCAATCTACACACCACTGCCCCCCCACCCCCTTCCTCAGCAGCCGTCGCTATCAAGCACTACACATCACTCCATCAAACACCACAACTCCATCCATCCCATCCCAACCACAAAGATGCCCTGCAGCTCTGTCACCGCTGCACCGTCCCTCTACCTCAATATCCCCACGTCAGACCCTGAGGCCAGCCTCCAGTTCTTCACGGCCATCGGCTTCGAGACCATCAAGGAGTACACGGACGGCGAGACCAAGTCGTTCCGCCTACCGGCACCCAACAACTCGGTCTGCGTCATGGTGCACGGCCACAAGCGCTTCAAGGAGTTCATGCGCCCCGCCACCGAAATCACCGACGCGACCAAGACGACCGAGGTGCTCATCTCGCTGGCGGTCAACAGGAAGGAGGTCGTGGACGAGTGGGTCGCCAAGGTGGTCGCGGCCGGCGGCACCGCGGACCCGTACACGCTCGAGGGCTACGGCCAGGGCATGAACATGTACACGCGCAGCTTCGCGGACCTGGACGGACACATCTGGGAGGCGGTTGCCATGCTGGGGACGCCGGGGGAGAAGAAGGAGTAGCGGGTGCGGCGGATAGTTTTTGTTTTTTTATAAGACGAATCTGTGCACCTTCGCCGCATACATGTATTCTTACGTCGTGGCTGGAAGACCCCGAGCCCCAATATTCTAGATAAAGGCCCATGCGGTAAGAGCACTTCTTCGCTTGAGGAGCTTTCGTTTCGATCACTTGAGTGGCAGCATGTGGTTTGCGTTAAGGGATTTTGCAGCTCGAGTTAGTAAATTAACTCATGCTTCGTGGTTGGCCGTAAGTGTGGGTTGTCGGAAGTTCAGATACAGCTAAGACTGACCGCGTTTATGTCCAGTTCTAGCCCACTGATCTCCATTTTTAAACTACTGAACATTATTTAGGCCAATTCTAAAACCTGCCCGAGCTTACTTCTGGGCCCTAAGCCCACTTCTTAGACACTAAACCTAGCCTTGGGCAAATAATCCGATTACTGGGTCACTGACTCCAATTTTGGGCCACTTAACCAGCTTCTTGGGTACATAGTCAGGCTGCCCACCACGGATTAGCAACTGGCACCTTCTGGTGTTCAGTATTCGCACCCTGATTTCGCTGAATCGTGCCAAAGCTAGCTCGATAATCGTCATACACCTCAACCGTAAAAGCTAGACTTTGTGCTGGAATCGGTAACTGCACACTGAATTATATCTCCTATCGGCTTCGCGCTGGAATTCCCTGCTATGGGGTGCATAATGTGGAATATTATCCTCTCACAACTCCGCTCTAATTAATGGAGGGAAGGTTTGTCCAACTCTGTCGCACTTTTTATTAGGCAAACTCGCCAAGCTCTTGGTCCGATAGCTTGCCCGGCATTTTCCATGTCTTGCTTACAGAACTTGGATTGGCCAGATGCAAGCGGAATGTAGGAGCGTCACGCGAGTTCTTTCGACAGGCCGTTTTGACTCCCTATGATTAAGTGGTGGGTACACAAAGACGGGCTTTCTACCCCTGATGTGATTGTCCATCCTCCCGTCCTGGCCGGTTGTGGATGAGTGAGTACTGAATTCCAGTCTCGGATTCTAGCGACCCATGGGACGAAACGAGGGCAGAGGGGCATTACCATGCGGGCTCGGCTTCAAGGTCAGAGCTTGACTCCCCACTACCTAGTTGTGACGGGAAGGCGCGAATGGAGCAAATCTCCTCAAACCCACTCATCACGCAGCGTGTTACGTCTAGGCTCCTATACTAATGGGAACTAGCTGTCAGCATGTCGGGCTTGGAGATTGTTGTGGCTTTTCCATTCTTATTAAGACAGGCGCAGCAAACTATAGTCGCTTGGTAGTTGTTTTGTGGCCTAGTGCAATCTAACCTAGATAATCCTCCAAAGCTTTAGGTTTTCCTAACCCAACAACCTGTGATGCAACAGCCAACCCTTCTTAGCTACATTCTCGTCGACCGCGAGCTTCGTAATGAAACAGATGAAATGACACATGGCCCTGTAATTAGAGCAAGGCTAGAGGCAAGGATATCCACCACAAAACAAACTTTCAATACCCTCTTTGTTCATCTCTCGGGTTCCAGACACTAACACCAGGATAAGGGGGAAGGCGGGGTGGAGTCACAGCGCCCTCCTAGCCCAGGGAAGAATCGCCGTTCCTCAGTGGAGATGCTCCAGGAGCGTTGTTGCAAGTGCTCGTCCGGGATGGCGAGTTCGATGCAGACCTCCTCCACCTGGGGCTTGGGATCTGGCTTTCTGCGCGGTGCCCTAGTTGTTGGCTTAGAAGGGGAGGCCACTTTCGGGCGTGTTGACCCAGAGCCCCAATAATAGTCGAGAACTCCTTTGTTCGGGGGCGAAGGTATATCCGGGTGGAGTTTGGGGACAAGGACTCGTTTCCCCTTGGCAATCAGGTGGTTGGCGCCGGGGCGGGAGCGGGGGCGGGGGCGGGGGCGGCGATGACGAGCGGGGGGCTTCGCCATGGGTACAAGAGCTGCGTCTCCCTCCTTCACCGTGTCTGTGAGGGTCGCCTTCCGGGGATTGACGACGTAGCGGTTGGAAAAGACGACTGCGAAGGCTTTGGGCCTCCGGATGAGGGTTTCCACCACAAGTAAGTTCGCAGTTGCATATCGAGAGATGTGCCCGCGGGTGATCTGAGTACCGCATTGGCAGACCGCCATCTCGGGTGAGGCAGTTGGAGTGTTTGTGATACGAGACAAGATCACCATGCCCTAAGCCTTCGGCACATATGGCACGGGGCGTCGGTCGGCCCAACCGGCGCTTATCGGAGCAAGCAGTCCACGAGGTGCGCCGAGGTGCCAGCGCATTGGCGTCCCATCATTGGAGGACACCTCTGGATGGGCCACTCTTCTTGGAGCCCAACCTACCTTATCCGACCGCAGGGAATGGTTAGACCATGGATTGAACGATAAGCATGTTTAGCGATTAAAGCTCTATAATATTTAACAGCCCGTTTCGTCTTTTTCGATGAAATGGAAAAGGATTTCGCCGATGCATCTGCCTTCGGACTATCAGATGAGGGGTGAAGAGCCTCTAATTTATGCAACTCCCTATTTGTGCACCGAATTTTGTGTAGTCGTCATCACGATCGTTGACGCACATTGTCAAAACTACATTTTTGTCCTCGGGCTCAGGCCCAACGTTGTCTTGGCCTTTGGTTGGCAAAGGTGGGAGCGTACTCTGTCTCCGCTAGATATTTCCCTTGACAATCTCGTAGTTCGTTCCAATCAGGAAAATGTGCGGACTATCGGTAAAGCCCCCGACAAGACGAGATAGAGCGATGCGTTGTATCCGTCTTACGTATCTTATATATCCTATCCTCTTAACCTTTAATAACAAAATAAATAGCGGCGGTTTTACAGTAGCAGGACTTTAAGTACAGGGCGCCGTTATGACGAAGGCGGTGGTTTTAAAGTTATAAACAGAGGATCGAATGGTTTGTTAATGGCAGTGGGCCATCCCTGGCGTGGAACCGCGCCACAGCCGCACGCCTTGGAATGTGAATAGTCCAACACTACGTAGCGGTATGCCGCCTGCGGTATGCTTGAGTCTCGAGCGGGATGGTGCTCCCAGCATCTTCAGCTACCGTATAAGAACATCTGGCCCACCAGTCAATTTCGCCTTGGGACTGGGAGTCTGCCCTGATGGGCCAGATGGTAACAATGCAAAGCGATAGTTGATATGATTGACGCTGTGTCTATGAAGTATGCGCGCTCTTTGTACCATCGATACCCCCCATCCCATCTCTTCCCTCCCCGGTTACCAAAATACTGCCTTCCTAGCACCCGAATACTACTGACTGTACCCACGATGACCTCTTAGGTACCACCACTCCAACACGGCCTATAAGTAGCGGCGCATCAGATGCGATGAAGTGAAGCCGATCTAGTAAGACTCTCCTAGGCGATGCACAACAACTGCTCAGGCTATCTCCCCGTCGAGATTTCAGTCCCCTTCGCTACGCCGAGGATGAGACTCCAACCCGGTCTAGAGGTTCATTGCTACTGGACCCACGCAGTGTGGCCAGAGATCTACGTCTTGTGTCACAGATTTGTTCCCCCTTCTCTTGTGTAATATACGAGAGCCTGACGGGGAAGACAGGCAATGGTCCCGGTGACGTGGCTTGCCTGAAGTCTGCCCCTGAGCCCCTTGCGGACGTGTTCGACAACCTTTTTGCGACCAATCCGGGGATAGAAAGCCGTGGGATTGGTATCGGCGGGTAGTTCTCCATCTGGGAGGGAGTCTCGATGCGAAGAAAATAGTGATAGAGCTTCCCAATCGATCTCTGAGTCCTGAGTAGCCGTTTCGCAGGTTGAGGATGGCGGATTTGTAGTCTTAGGTTGTGAGTAGGAGGTGCCCGACGAGGAAAGAAACGGCTTCGGGAACCCGTTGGAGATAGTAGGAGGGGAAATGTGTTGGTGCGATATACGCGGTGCCTATGCAGATAAGGTTACCGGGGTTGCAGATAATAAGTGTTTTCTCGAGGGGGTAAGTCTTGATTCGTCCGCCGTCCTGGAAGGCTTACGTATCTCCAAATGTAACAATACCTGCAATGCGATCTTTGACGTATTACGGCAGACTTTCCACAGCGCGATAAGTGATGGCTGCTCCTTGGCTGTATCCTACAGCCATAATTTTGGACTAGGGGAAGTAGATAGCCACATTAGCGAGGACCTGTATCTTGTAAATCCTGTACGGTGGCGCGCTGCTAGGGTAGAAATTGGTTTTAATCATTGACAGATAATTAACTCCCTGATTAACCACGTTTTCGGTACCAAAATATGTCTTGAGGCTGTTCGAGAGGGCCGGTCCTACCGAAACGCCCTGTATCGCGTAAGTCTAGGTTTTTAAGAGCGCTAGGTCGATTTATCTCACCATATTCCCCAGCACCAAGGTCTGTCAAGCCCAAATGAAAATGACTGGCTTACATCCAGTGTAGCTGAACTCCTCTGACCACATTCCCGTCCATGTTTGCCGCTTCTCGGATGCGACCGGCACGGCGGAAGCTAAAATGGGAATCCACGATAAGAAAAAGACGAGCACCAACATTATGCCAGATGAGGTGTTGCTCTTGTAGTCCTAAGCTTTGCACTCTTTTTAGAATAGCCGCTTATAACCTCGGAGGGAGACGCAAATGAGGCAGGCGCTGACGATTACAAATGCCTTGGTGCGTGGCTGCTCCTCTAAAGAAACTGGCCAATCGCTTTCCCCTGAAAGCTGGTCTCATTTACGTCTGGCACTCCTCGGTAGATCATTCACCGTCCTGTAAGTCTACAAACAGGCCCAGCAGCTGCTGAGGAATATCTGCAAGCTCCGGAAGCTGGTAATTTTTTTTTTGAAAAAATCGGCAACCCCGCATATATCAGCCTTCTAATAGCGGCAGATCTCTCGGATCGTCCTCGCTTCCGTGCGGTATAGCAATCCGGCAATCAATTGCCGACAGTTCCGTGGGGGGCCCCTACAATTCGGAGTAAGAGTCGAGAGGTTTGACAAATTGACGCGCATCTTGGAAGGCAATCGGATGTCGATGCGGGCGTTGACGTTTCTTGATTGACGATAAGAACTGCATTCTGTTCTCCATTGCTGATGTTAATCCCCGAGACTAGCAACGTTAAAAAGCGAAAGTGCGTGCAACGCCCTCCAAACGCCCAAGCGCATGATCGAAAAAATGTATGAAATCCAAGGGCAGGCCAACTGCCCTCCACCCTCTATTTGAACCACCCACCGCGCACGTGTACTTGCATTTCTCCAGTGCTGATAAGTACGAAACAGACTGAGTCCTTACAGTGAAGTACCGCTCCCGACTTCCAAAGACGAGCGAATCAGGGATTTGCCGCTGTTCTGCCTGTGCAAGCTTGAGCGCTGCACGAATGACAGCGTGCAGTCTTTCGGTAGTAGACTTTTCTAAATGGCCAGTGTCCAAGGCGCTTCGCAAAGACCCTGAAACATCCAGGAGACAGCCGATTACGGCGCTTGGCGTTGAGTTGGACATGGGAGTTTTAGAATCGGGACTGATGTGTTGAAGAAGCAGCCGTAAAGGTTCCAGGAGGTCGTGAGAGTTGGGGAACTTGTGTCAGTCTCCTTGCAAACCAGATGCCCAATGCTGCCCAATTTTCGCCCAAATCTGGCTGTCGGGCGGTCACATCGCAAGAAACATTGACTGGTAAAAGGCCTTCCAATAAACGGTGCCAGACAACTGCGTGTATATGTTGTGTCACGTTGAGAAGGCCAACTCTGGACCTACTCGGCTAGAGTTGAGGCAATTCAGCATGCTGTGGCGCAACCTGCCGAAAATGGCAATTAGGGTGTGCAAATGTCAGCAAGCCTAGCAAATCCTGAGCAGACACTGGGCTGAGCGTGAGCCGGGGTGAGGAAAGATATGTGGGCGAAGGAAAGAGGGGAATTCCTGAGCCTACATTCGTCTCAACACAATAGTCTATTACTGTTATTATGCTACATTCTAAATGATCTCCAACTGAGAACTCCACCCGAAACGCCCTTCCTACTAGAAACCTCCCGAGCTTTAATTACAACCAGTTATCAATCCTCCACTCAGTACAGGACCTTCGTCCCATCGACGTTGGTATACCCAACCATGATATAATCCTTCGCAATCGCCGTCTCATTCCGGAACATGGCGATCTGCGTAGGTGTGCAGGTCTCGAACATATCCCAAAAGTAGCACTCAGAAACCTCCTGCACCGGCACCTGATTCCGGACCTGCCTGACACTCGCCGGCCCCTTGGTCGTCACCTTGCGCTTCTCGTCATTCCCCTCCTTCCCCGTCGCAACATCCCGATTGAACATAACCCTCTGAAAGATGCGATATGTCGTCTCAGGCTGATACCATGGCGCCTCATGACCCGCGTCCAACACTCTTGAGAACGACAACCCCCCATGCTGCCGCACATACCCCTGGACCTTTTCCTTCGCCCCTATCTTCTTCTTTTCCTCCGTCCGAATCTCAGCATACCCCGCCTTGCGAAACTCCCCACTAAGACGTGACTCCATCGCCAAGCTGATCTGCTCGCCGCCGTACCAATTGCACTGGTAATCCCGATCTCCATACACCAACGCCACCTTCACACCATCATCGACCATCTTGCCCAGAACCGCAAGGTTATGGCCCAGCACAAAATCCCCCGTTTTTGTAAACGCCGAGCTCGCTGCATAGGACAAGCCGGAAAAGTTGAGCGGGACGCCGAGGGCTTCCTGAATCGTCGCGGTGTTGAGATACCCTGCTGCATACTTTGGAGGAAAAGACCCCGGGACCTTGGCGGTGATGTCAAAGACGTTGTACCCCTGGTCCTGGACGCGCTTGTGCATCTTGCCGTAGCAGAAGGCGAAGGTGTCGGCGCAGGCTTTGTTGACCTCGGGGATGGTACCTGTGTTGTTGGGGTCCTTGGCTGCGGCGACGTCGCGGCAGGCGGAGATCAGAGACTTGCATTCGGGCCAGGCGGACACGGCGGAGGAGTACTCGGTTTGGTTGAGGGCGCGGATGCCGTAGGTGTTGTTGACTGCGAATTCGGGGTAGAAGGGCATCTGCGTCATCATGTCGATGCAGCCGTTGACGATGCCGATGGTGTCGAGGCGGAGGGGGACGGCACCCTTGACAACGGCGTTCTGCTTGGTGAAGTAGTCGGCAAAGGTGGGGCCGTAGTGGCCACCGTAGGACTCGCTCCAGATGCTGAACTGGTTGTTGCGGGGCCTGTACTTGGGGAACTGCTGCATCCAGATTTGCATAAAGTGCCAGGCGGCAGCGGCAGCCGTGGTGGTTGTGTTGGCTGTCGACAGGGGGTCTTGGGAGGGGAGAAGGCCGAGGAGGGTGGTGGCGTTGAGCTTGCGGGGTGGTGATGAGGGCGAAAGCGGAGTGAAAATGAAGGGGAGGGCGGTCTCGTCGACGGTGGCGTTGACGAGCTTGTCGTAGGAGAAGCCGGTCTGGACGGGCTGGTCGATGTAGAGCATGTTGACCTCGTTATTCCACGACCACGGATTGAGCACCGTGTCTGCGGAGTCGGGCGTCACTAAGCATGGCCCGTTCTCGCCGAGGGCGGCGGGGATGGAGGGGGAGCCGGGTCCGCCCTGGAGCCAAAGTGACAGAGGTGCATTCTTGGCGTCTTTCCTCGCCTCGAAGAACCAGAAGAAGGTGTGCACATCGTAGGGACGGCCCTCGGCGGCATTGGCTGGCAGGTTTACATAGCCGCTGTACGATTTGACTCCTGGCGTGGTTTCGCAGATGTGGGTTTCCTTGAACGACAAAGAAATGTTGGGGTCCAGCAGGGACTGGACCTTCTGAGATGCGCGTGGGACTGAAGCGCCATTGGCTGCAAGCGCCACCAGATTGATGAACACCAGGTCCTTGAGAGCAACCATTGTGCTTCAAACGAAGGGCGTGACGAAGAAAAGATGGGGAGATGCAACGAATGCCAGGAAGAAATGAGGGTTTGATGCATGAAGTGTTTGGCCATCAAAGAGAGAATTGTTCACCTTTTTTATTATGAAGCTTTCAATCTTCGGTCTAGGAAATTTGAGGATTATGCGAGCATGTCAGCCTACCTAACCGACAGGCTACGTTGACGTGCTGGCGCGCGCTGGCTGTAAGTGGACCGCAGCCATGTCCTTTGCCTTGGAAGATCGGCACTGGCAGGCCTTCTCATCGTCGCCTGGGGACCACAGCCTCATTTGGTATTTTCGGTAGGGTCGGACATTCGGATAGACCTCGCTACCCAACGCTTGGGATCCTCAATTGCTGGGATCTTGCGGCGCAGCTGTTAGGGGTCAACGTTACTATTTTGGTGGAGAGCCGCAGCGCAAGGGCTGTGATTCGCCCTGTCGGATACTGTCACGTGACGTGTCAGACTGTCCGACAACCGCCCCTTTCCTGAATATTCCAGACAACATGGCAGACGCAGCTAGCGAGAAGTGGGCGCTGCTCATCGCCGTCGAATGGTACTCTGATGAGCTTAATGACAAGAGGAATCTCGGTGGTGTCCATGATGTCGAGCACACAGCTACATTCTTGAAGACCAGTTTGGGGATCCTCTCGGATCATATCACACTTTGTTGGAAGGAAATGGAAGCAAATGAACCTATATTTTGGTGTTGCAGTTGCTTGAAGGAAGCAATCGAAAACTATCTACATCGCGGATATTTATAGAGGTGGAGGTTTGCAGATTGGCGCCAAGACCAACAGTCACTGCGCCAAACAGTCACTGCGCCAAACAGTCACTCCAACACACTTCTCCAAACCACTAACGATCCAACCCGGCACAGCAAGCATCTAGTAGTTAAACCATTAATTGTTTTTTATAATAGCCTTAATGAGGTTGTAAAACTTCCTGCCTGTCCTTGGTAATAGTGACGTCATAAATGTCTTCGAGTTAAGTATCTTACTAATAACTTTAATATTGATCGAATTTTCGTCAGTAGCCGGCACGTGGAGTTTGCTCTGCCCCTTATGGGCCGACATGGCTCTGTTAATCACAGCCATCTTTTCCTTCTTACTTAGCAGCGACGGAGCGGAGTTATTCGTAAAGAATGGCTGGCTTAAGCCTACCAGACGGGGCTTATTGTTAAGGACTGTTATAGGCGGTAGTGTTTGGCGTTGGCTGTTTGGCGTTGGCTTTTTGTCGCCGACTTGGACATGGAACTTAGCGTCCTCTCACCATCAATGGAGCCCACGTTCGGGGCCGAGATTTCCGACTCCTGGGGACCGCGCCAAGCAACGCCGCTTTGAGGATAATGTTGGCTGGCACTTTCAACGTGGCGGACCTGTTGATTTTCGCTCTTACTTGCTATCTGCGTTTGATGGGTCTACAATATGTTGGAGTCGATACCTCTCAGAGATAAGCCTCGTGCAGCACTATCACACTCTGTGGTATTATCCCTAACCGGCACTACTCACAGCAAAACAGCCAAACCACCAACAATGCCAGCCATGACCCCTCCAGCAATGGGCATGGCCATACCGGCCGCACCCGCGGTCGATGTTGCAGTTGCTCCTCCGGTGCCCGCGGTATTTGTGGGCGAAGAGCCGCCAGTTGTCCCGGATCCCGGCGCTGCCGTAGCAACCGCTTCCCCGAGGCCAGAACCACCGGTGAGAATCGCCGGGCAGTCGGTCTTCCTCTTCGCAGGGTCTGCGGCAAGATACGACGAGGCAACGTCGGTGGGGCAGACCAAAGACAAGCAAGTCCTGTAGCTGTGGTCAGCTGACTGCTGATGCAACTTGGGGAGTTGGCCAAACGTACGACATGAAGCTGGTGCCCCAATCACAAGCGCAGTAGGTGAAGCTGCTCTTGGCGTCGCAGGTCTTGCTGGCCTTGGCCCTTAAGCTCGTTGAGCACTCGTCAAGGCTCCTGTGCAGGCAACTCGTCAGCTCTGGCTATGGCTTGGAGGTCAAAGGGGTTGACACGTACGACCACAATTCAGTCGAGCTTGACGCGCTGCACTTGGAGTAGAACTTGAAATCAGTGTAGCCTGCTGCCACCAGTGAGGCCTGGATGCCGACGAGGCCGAAGATCAGTGACGCTTTCATTGTGATTGATGTTGGTTTGGAACGCTGGAGGAAGCAGTCTGGTGTCAGCAATGGAACATCGAAGACTTAGCGGAGGCTATCCCTCGACATTTAAGCACAAGTTCCCCCAATGTTCCCAAAACCCAGGGCTTCGGGATAGTTCCCGATGTGGTCAAGTCGCCCACGCTATCCTCAGCCGCAGCACCAAGGCTGGCCCTATCCCAGATAATGGGAATTGGAGCCATGCCTGTCTCTCCTTATTGGCAACAGGTTCAATGCCAAGCCCAACCGCAGGCTTAGCTTGGGTGCGGATCAGCGGTTCTGCAAGGGGCCGTCTCCCGAGCTCAGCTTGGGCCAATCCTGGTGTCTATTTGCCGAGTCCTTCTCGGGCTAGCGGATGCCTACGCCTGCGACAAGGCGGATTTGCAGTTGAGACTTTCAAATCGGATGCCAAGCTACTAGTATTCCTGGAGGACAAATCGGGATTGCATTGCGATACTCTCGGCGTCTTTCGAGACATGTGCTTTACCGGCGCTGGGGCTTGTAATGGATTGATTCATGCCGGGTCTTGACTGTGTTGACTGAAACTTGTAAGTTGAACGCTTGATTGAAGAGTTGACATTGAGGAAAGCCTTCTCTCGCGTGCTGAATATTGCAGCAAGTCCATGCCAGTACATATACAGAGCTTAAACTCCTACTGCGAGGGTGTCCATCGGCCGCCACACTGATAACAGCTGCTCGGCAGGTCGATACCAAAGGCACTACCAGATACGCAAAATAACCGTGCTCCCCTACACTCTGGGTGATACGCGAGAAACGGCATCTCGTTGCAAAAAACGTCCGTGTTTTGTAACGTCAGGAAGTTTTATGACGCAGCGTGATCGGAGTAGAAGGTATGTAGTCGCCGTAATACGCGTTATAGTCTTTTCCGTAGAGACGTTGGCAGATGGCCTGGGTGAAGATTTTGTTGGCTTCGGCACGAATCCTGCACATGAAAATTATTGTCCACATGATCCAGTGATGTCGATATGCGCACACGATAAGAGTTATGGCTGACATTGACTCAGAGCCTGATAACCGATATCTCCATCCCTAACCAAACTTTGTATTGAACACAGATAGCAGATAGCCGGATCCTCGTGTATAAGAAGAGGCTTCTCCTCCCTGCATCACGATTCGGAATGATCATCCTTCAATATAATCACCATTTAAGATCCCATCTTCCTCACTCTTCCAATCCTTTGTTGACCGTCACCTACCCCCTGTCCGGCACACAGTGACCAGGACCACTTAGAACCAACAGAATCCATAAACTGGAGGCTGCTCAATCGTAACCGTAGCAAAGAGCGTTTGAAGTATCCACGACTTCGCCGATTGTCTTACTCTCGACTAGCCCATATAGATAAAGAAGATGGTTCAGTGTTGTCACGTTGCTAGGATTACCAATTATCAGAGGCTCACTGCCAGCATGAGCGTTAGCCCTAGTAGAGAAAATCGAGAAGACCATTATGCTTACGGGACAACCGCAGACCGAGTCAAGTTTACCGGTGCAACCCCCGGGGGTAGAACCCTAGACGAAAGATTTGCTTTGTTATTGCCGCCTATATCCTGATTCCGTACTTCCGGATCTTTCAGCTGCAATTTGTTCCAAGTTCTGTCTAGCCAGGTGTGGTGCAAGTAGAATAATGGGTCCCCTGGACTGGAGATAGGATTGGACATCTATAACGCCTGTAAGCATCATGTTCCCTAGATTGCATCAAGTGGATCGGAATGAGACACATACCTGCGCACCAACCCCACTATGTCCCGCAGAGTGTGGCCTCTTATTCTCGATACAAGACCATAAAGTTAGGAACGTCGGCATATTCATGCATCCCTCAACCATACTCGGCGTGGCGGTCATGGTCAGCGTGTCATTGATTTGTCGATTGATGCAATGATCGCTGATCTCATATCCTGGTCCGAGCGGGTTGGTATAGTTGACAAACGGCCCATCCCGAATACAGCGGTCAGAACCGGCACCATCGCCACCGAAGCCAAGAACAGGGTCGAACAGGACCGATTTTGAAAATGCCCCAACATCAAGTTCCTCCGCCCATATGGCTGTGTGCCGGTAAATCCACACTCATTTTGCAGTGCCTGCTCGTGCGCCCAGACGAACAAGCGATGGAAAGGGAGGAACTGGCCCTAAACAACAGCATTAGACATATCCAAAAACATCAATTGAGCTCCTTGCCGTAAAATGGGCAATTTCCATCTTCAACACGTGGGCAAACTGAAATTCATCGAATTTGGTCCTGCTGGCACGAAGGCCCAGGGTAGCAGGCTTGCTCATAAGGCATAGCTCGGTATCGATGTATGCCTTCCTTTCCTCGTCTCTGAGCGTATGCCTAGCAGTATGGGCGGAACAGTTAGCAAACTGGCGACGCCTTGACAAGACTGGGAGGGCTCCAGGGACGCACTATGCGTGGCGAACCCTTGGGGATTTGCAAGCATCCGCGTCCCGCACCGTCCGTTGCGCTGCTACGGCAGAGCCAATGATCAGCAGCGCAACCAAGCCTCGAATCAGTGCGAAAGGCATTGTTGATGTTCTCACTCAAGTAGTCCCGCCGCCCGAGTAATATATATAGGATCCGCTGATCGCCAATGCCCCTGTGGCTAAAACTACATCTAATTAGAATTCCTATCCTCACAAATGAACGGTTTTCCCCACAAACCCGTTACCCGGGCTAAGGAAATATCCAAGACTAAGCTGCGCACGCCTTTGAATAGAGGGTTCATACCAGAATGAAGAGGCTAACAGGTAGGTGCCACCCAAGGCGAGCACGAACGGAGACGCACAACCTCTTCCGTCCCTTAGACATCTGAGGCCTGCTGGTTGGCTGCGCGAACACCCGGTTCAGTTGGGATCATCTCGGAAGTTGCATATCGAAGACTTTGGAAGCGAGCCGAGGGAGACACCACCTTACAAAGTCCACGTCATAATCGGGTCCATCCCGCTTAAAATCGCGGCGCTTAGACACTGCAGCGAAGGTCTCACGATTATTACATTTACAGTCCAAAGTGCAAGGATGAGCACTCCCTATACCTTCCAGGGCAGCCACTGAACTCTCAACCCGGTGTCAATTGCGCAAAGCCGGCACTTACTGGCCCGAGTTTGAGAATTGTAAGGTAGCGCTCGGTAGTAGGAGAATATCGAGGTCAGTAGAGTCATTTTGCCTCGCCCCTTTCATGGATGACATGACAATAGAGCCTGTCAGCTCGGTTGAAGGTAAGCAATGCTCTCAAACTACCGCGGCTCCGTATTTCTCGCCTCGTGAGGGTGTCTGGTGATTAAAGATTAGCAACGACGTTATAATTGTAACCATAGAGAGCATCAAATGTATTAAGTCTAGTCTCCCGCTGGATCTTAGCCCACGGTTTTATTGCACATCTCAGACAGCAAATCCACACAACCATCTCAGAGCAGGAACTTACAACGCAACAGTCTAACATCCTTACACTTCAACTCCGCCACAGGCTTCACCTCCTATGAGTTCAATTCTCTTGATTTTACAACCCTTCATTCCTCTTGCCAGACTGTGGTAATTTATCAAAAGGGACAATATCACCTAGCATTCAAACGTTTCCACGCTCTCAAGAAGTCCCGCGTCACTCTCCTCCCAAGGAACCTGCCGCTCAAGCTGTCGAATCATCTCAGCATGCTTCCCACTTCGCGGACTAACTTGGAACTCGAATTCAGTCGGGTAGGCGAGGATACCCGGCTTCGTCTTCACGTCCACATTTATCTCTTCCCCATTCTTTCCTTTAGCCTTTGTGAAGTCAAAGGCAGCCAGCGACTGGACCTTGTTGATGTAAAGACTCGAGTCAGCGAAGAAGCGACCAGGGCATCTTCTTCTGCCGTAGCCAAAAGCCTCCGATGCAGGATCCGGCTCATTGCGAGGCGGAAGAAAACGATCCGGATCAAAAGTTTCGGGGCTTCTATACACCTCTGGGTCATGAAGAAACCACCAGATTGCTGGAAGAATATATGTGCCTTTGGGTATCAGGTGATTGTTGAACTCGATATCCTCCGTAGCTGCGTGTGGGAAGCCCATGGGCGCGATGGGCCACCACCTCAGGACCTCTTTGACCAAGGCATTGACGTACGGAAGGTTGTCGCGGTCTTCAAATGTTGGCAGGCGATCCGTCCCCACAACGCGATCTATTTCCTCCTGAGCCTTGCGCTGCACATGTGTGTTTTCGATCATGGCTAACGTAAAAACGGTAAGAGTGATGGTCGTCGTGTCTGCAGCAGCGCCGTAGAGACTTGCCGCCGTCCAGATGACGGCTTCTTCATCGTCGTCGTTCAATCTCCCTCCTTGTTCCTGCTGCAATTGTTGAACGAGTCTCGATACATAAGAGGGGCGGTTAGACCTGGCGGCCATCTGGCGCTGAACAAATCGGTATGGAATATGCGCCGACGCTTCAATGGACTTGCGCCATTTTCGGGCTGTTTTCTTGAAGCCGGCGCCAGGGAAGCTCTCGGGGAGATGCTGGAGGGCGGGGACAATGTCAACGGCCCAGGCCATCGGAGCCGCGGCGAGTGAGAACTCAGTCATCATCTTCTCGATCAAGTCTACCAGCTTGTCAGGCTTGTGAGGCTCGATGTTGTAGCCATATGCCATTTTCAGAACCGTAGCGGCTGCGGTTCTTTTGATATCTTGTCAGCTTTGCTCTTGTCTTAAAGACTGATGGCTTCGCACTGATTGGGACTTCTTACTTTTTGCAGTGCTCTAGCCATCTCCCCGGCTCCTCCAGTGTTCGCACAAGCTGCCTCCCCACTTCAATTTCCTGAGAATCGCGAAACTGTGCTGCAGAAACTGAAGTTCCAAGTTCTTGGTGAAGGTATTTGCGATACCGACGAAATGTAGGATTGTACCCTTGACAGATGGTGATGAGCCCGTAGCCGCACAACTTGTTGGCCATGACCATTTTAGGGCGTTCCGAGGACTTGACCGCCATCCTCTCAAGCAAGTCGTGCGCCATCTGCTTGTCGTGGACAATCACAAGCGTCATGCCCATAACTGTCAGAGAGCTAATCCCGCCGTAGATGTCCTTGTGTTTCAGCCAATGTTGGTGTTCCGGCGTGCCACTAGGAGGAAAGTCTCGGACGTTCCCAAGAAGTGGAAGCGGTTTGGGGCCTGGGGGCAATCTTTTGCGGCCCTTGTGGGTGAACTGTTGGTAGAGGAAATAACCGAGCAGAGTAAAAATACTCCATGAAAACGTTGCGGATGCAAATTCCATACTGATCAGCAGCGTTCAAAGGAACCGAATTCACCTGTCAATGATGCTGGAGCAAGAATGTTAACATCAGTTTATGGCGATATTCCCTCCGCAAGTTGAAGTCTGGGATGTGTGGCCGATATGCGAGCTGCGTCATCTTGGGAGAGGGGTAGTCAACCCCGCTGCCGATCAGCCGTGCCGCAGCCCGAGTCTGTAAGACTGAATTCTCGTTCATTGGCCCGTGATTAGCATTCGTCAGTTCTAAGGACGACCCCCCACTGATCACCGTACATTGCCGAGCCTTGGTTAACGGCGAGATGTAAGCACGATCTGGATAATATGGTAGCCCGATTGGAGAGTATGACCGGCGTGCATTCTCTGCATTTCGATCCTTGCCGCTAGCCAATGATTCAGACTCATAAAGATCTCAGGTTCGCTGACTATGCTAGAACATTTGCAATGCCCAGCGCTGGGTTTTAAATAAATACGCTGGGTTTTAAATAAATACGCTGGGTTTTAAATAAATACCACGACGCTTCAAACGATCAGTTCGAGTAGGCAATCGACAGCCCCCTGCCATATAACAAGACTCGGATTACTGAACTCGAAAATCTGATTGAAAGCACCCACTCAAACAATGACTGCGTGATTTGGGTGTATGGCTTCGAGCGAATTAACTACAAGTAAGCGCCCTGATTTCAGGGGCCAAGGTCGGGTTCTGTTCGCGTCACATCCGCATTTGACAGTTTGTATATTCACAGCCGTACTCTTCATGTTTTTTTTGGAGTCTGCACTGCGGGTGGAATAGTGTACGGCTTCATGCAGCAGGGTCTAAGCACTGGGCTTACCATCAGCACATACGTGCTTGGCCTCACTAGCGGCACTACGTTCGGCGTTGGTGTCAGCGAGTACTTTGGACTGAAGAGGCTAGACAATGTCACATATGCTTTTAATATCATGTATGATCCGGAGGATGGGGATTCAGAATCAGAAGACGACGTTGTGGAGTAGGTAGGGAAGTCGAAAGGTACTTAAGGAAAGGTCAGATACCTTATCCTTCAAAAACACTCAAACATGTCTCGCCAACCACTCAAACCCATTCTGATATCCCTGAGCCATGACCACCGAACACAAAAACAGCTCAACTGGTCTGCCTTCGCCGCCTGCCTTGCCTCCCTTCCGGGTGGAGAGCCTCGGCCACTGTCTCAGCTCCTCCTCCGAAACCGTGCCATGAGAATCAATCTTATTCCCAAACACCAGAACCGGAATTAGCCTCTTGCCCTTTACAGTACTGCCGATTTCACCGCTCGCCGTTCCCATCACAAAAGTGTCAAAATACGGTGCCTGTGTGGTCAGATCCATTCCATGAAAATGTTTCCAAGCCTCAACCCGCCCTCAACTGGTGTTCCGGACTCGCTGAATAACCACTTGCCCTTTCTATATGCCTTCAAATGCGATCAGAGCTCCAATACACGTGCTCAAAAGGGTTCCATGGCGAAGTTATCCCCACCCCTCAATCATACCAAACCGCATTCGCACAACACCTCCCAACCGGGATCCCCACCTCCGCTACAACTTCCACCTCCTCCTTCACTACATCAAACCTCCAAATCTGCACAAGCCCCTTCTCCGTATCCGTCAACGCCACCCACTCATCCCCAAACGGTGCCGGCGTAACCGCATTCGCCGACCCCCCCGACGTCGTCGTCTCCATCAAAAACAACTGCCTCTCAATCTCCCCCGAATCCCCCAACCTAAACGCACTGATAAACCCTTTTGTTCCTGCCTGTTGCCCCCGGTTCGTCGCCCACAGGTATTTTGCCGAGTGCGAAATCATCACCTCGTCCGGCCACCATGCGGATGGGTTCAGGCCGGGTTTGATCAGCGGGTAGGAAGTTGATTCTCGCGCGGGGAGACCGGTCTTTTTGTCGACTTTGTATTGTGTGAGTGCGTTGGCGCCCTCGAGCGCAACGTAGAGGTACCCGCCACTCGGATGCGTCGCGACGTGCCGGGGATTCGCGCCCGGGACGGGACCTGGCATGGCTGAAATGAGATTTAGATGGCCGGTGGTTTTATCCACAGAGTAAATCCACAAGGAGTTTCCGCGGGTGTCTACGCCATAGAGGAAGCGCCCGTCGGCGGAGAGGGCGAAGCCGTGCATTAGTGTGGAGGTTATGGAGAATGTGGTGGAGTTGAAAGAGTAGGGGATTTCCTGAGAGACAGAAAGGAGGGCGCTGGTGGTGGGGTCCACGGAGAGGACGTTCCCGCAGGTGGGGCCGGCGCCGTAGAAGGCGTAGGGTGGGGTCGATCCGGCGACGGAGTGGAGTCCTGAGGGGCCGTTCCCGGCGTTAACCCCGGGGAGGGCGGAGATGCAGTTGCCTTTTAAGGGGACGGCGCCGGAGGGTGTGATGGACGAGGAATTGTTGATGGTGTAGGAGTACCATGCGCCGGAGCCGATGCCGCTGCCATAGAGGGCCTTGCAGTTGTGTGAGAGGGTGATCCATGTGTGGGTGTCAGATGCTGAGATGTTAGTTGTTAGTGTCAAAGCGAGATTGACATCGTCAAACTCGAGCGCGTAGAGAGCGCGATCTTGGAAGGTGCCGACAAAAAGGTGGTGCTTTGCTGCTTGGGCTGGGAGGAGTCCTGGGAAGGCCCGGGAGAGGAGAAATAGAGTGGACAGCCTCATCCTAATAGAAGCTTTAAAGTCAGCTACAATGTGACAGCTGGTTTTGACACGCGTCGTCGTCTTATGAAGAAACGGCAGAAAGGGTGACTCCGAATCCTTTATCACTAGCAGGCAGCGGACCTCAACGGGTAAAGCCAGAGCTTCCCTCTTGCCGGCTTACGTGCGGGGACAGCCTTACATGCAGGTCCCGGAAAATGTCGATTGGCAGATATATATTATCTATTGCCGGCAGGTCGCTTTAACTGAGAGATTTTCTGAACAGTTGTCTATTGAGCCGTAGTTGATCCCCTATTGGAGTACAGACGGCCTCATATTTCACAAAGAAAGATCAGCCTACCTTCCGTTGTCGCGGTTTTCACCTCCTCGGTATGTGTCATGGGTCAACATGGAGTGGGTGCAAGTCGCGGCCGCCAAAGACCGCATTTTCTCCATCCACTCGGAAGGGTCTATTTTTACTCATTCTAATCCCATCAGTACCCAATAATCTGGACATCTGTTCTCCGTGGCTGTGATCGGCTTTCTTTCGCATGGGCCGTGTCGAAGTAATTATCACGCCACCGAGTCCGACTGGATCACCCAATTCTATGACGCCCCACCAATCAAAAACAACCCCTTTTCCCGCGCGACGTCACATAACCGTCAGCTGCCACCAAATATGAGTGCAGCGGCATTTGCACTGGCTTGCAGTGCAACCTACATCACGGAATTGAGCCCGATCCAGCTCTCACTCATCTCGCAGCAACAACGCCACCAACGTCCATTGCCCATAATAACATCGCCTGCATCCGCCCACTGCAATGCATTCAACCCGCAACTTTTATTATTGTCAAACTAAAGTCAAGCCATATTTACCATCATAAATCAACAATGCTCACAAACCTCTTCCTCCTCCTCACCCTCCCCCTAGCCCTCTCCTACCCAGGTGGCGGCGGCGGTGACCAGAGAGACCACGACAACCATCCCAACCCCCCAGGTTCCCCTCATCATCCCACCTGCCCAACCTGCAAGCCCTGCCCCACCCCAAACACCTGCCTCACCACCTCCCTTTCCGACTTCACCTGGTCCCTCTCCCTCGAATACCACGCCTTCTGGTACTTCACCACGCCAGCCCATCAAAACTCATGGGGAACGGTGACGCTGAATCTTACCAATCCGGCGATCCCTGATGTGACGGTAGAATGCCAGGCGAATAGCGATCGACTTTCGGATTTCTTCTACGGGGATCAGCTTTATTCTTGTCTGGTGTCGGATGCGGCGAAGGCTAAGGGGGTGGGGGAGACGGGGTTTAGGTTTTGGAGCCATAGTAAGGTGGAGGTTAATCAGACTTGGGGGTGTGATAAGTATGGATTTTCTTCCTTGCGGGTTGGGTTCAAGAATGAGGAGCTAACAAGGAATAGGGTCAAGTTTAATGCGATTGGGAATGCGGGATTGGAGGGGATGAAGTGTACGGATGTTTCGTGGACGAATCCGAACTGGACGATGGGATCGGGGGCGTTTTACTCGACGAAGGATGTCAAGTGTACGCCAATTTCGTTGAAGGTGAAGCCGGTGGATGAGAGGATTTTGCTGTAGGCTGGGATCAAAATGGTCGGAAAGGACGGGGAAGGAATAAAAATACCCGGAGAATATTGGAAGTTGCACAAGCGGATCATCTGTTGACAGGAGGTCGGGTTGCACATACGGAATTAGCGGTTCTTTTCCTTGGTGGAGATGATATCGTTCGATGGAGTTGG
>Ga0247780_1000448_pt1 | contig 39335 bp, 19 predicted proteins | sample UWRJL079202R5_FD_179927 | JGI IMG/M metagenome (GOLD analysis project Ga0247780, IMG submission 179927) | Plant litter microbial communities from Arlington Agricultural Research Station in Wisconsin, United States - UWRJ-L079-202R-5 | ecosystem: Environmental > Terrestrial > Plant litter >...
CGAGTGTGGCCAATGCACTCCGTGCACTGGCCACCCTCACGGCTATAATAACACGGCTTCCACTCTCGAAGATAGAAATAATTAATCACCTTCAACACACACTGTTTTCCAATGCCTCGACCCCTTTTGCTTTTCAACATATAAACTGTTTCAAATTAAGAAAAAGACTAGTACCTTTAATTACAAATTAAACTTACTTACTAGTATAAAGGTGCAGATTAAGGTTTTTTATATCTTACTTCTGGAACCTGCCTTAAAGGGAGTTCCTTTAAAAAAGAAGATTAAGATCGACACCGATAAAGATAAGTATAACGTTAAGGAAGTTATAAATTTACAGAAAGGAAAAAACACGTTTAAATATCTCGTTAAATAGTTAGATTACAGCCCTGAAAATAACTTATAGGAGCTTATTAAAACCTTAAGTGCTTAGACCTAATTACGGAATTCTACTGAAAGAATCTAGACCGACTAAAACTAATAATAAGAACTAAAAAGATAAGATCTAACAACTAACTTACTAAACTGAAGAGTAAGACTACTGTGGGATATAAAGCCTGAGAAGCGGTAGGAAACTCCTTAGTAGGTAAGGAAGGACAGTTGTTAAAACCCTTAGCTGTAGGTTGTAAGGACCTTAGACTTAATAAAGAGGCTAGGCCTCTAGAACTCCCAGTAAGCTCTACACGAAATCGCACGCGCGGCAATACAGAGAACCAAGACGTTGTAGACCGGCAGCCTACAGGACAACTTACTCCCTGTAGCCAGAGGACTTACGCTTTGCCACGGGCCTAAGGAAGGAGTTAGAGGGTAAAAAGCGATCCAGTGTGCCCTAAGGTCTCTTAAACCAGTTATATAGCGGTGTGTGACAGAAAAGCGTGTCCACGAGAATAAGCACTGTTGAGAAAGGAAGTTAGCAAACAAAATAAAAAAAAATAAAAAATAAAAAACCGTTAAAGGTATAAAACCGGACTAAGTAGAGAAGTTAGGCTAAGTTCTAAACCTGCAGCGGAAGGCCCTTATGGGGCTTGAACTTACAACCTCTCGCTTTAAGAAGCGAAACACAAACGTGCTACCATTGCGTTAAAGAACTGTTTCCGTTATTAAAAGAAAGGAAATAATAAACTAAGTTAAGAAAAGGTTACTAGCTGTGGCGACCTTCTGGAAAAAGAACCACGTATTAGTTCTATTAAGAAGTTTCCCTAATCGAACTTAAGAATTAGCACGGTTACCTCTCGTACTAAGCGCTCTTCTTTAGTAATAATCTTTAACTTATAACCGAAAAGCTTATTAATATAAGTAGTTAAAGACCTCTGCTAGTCCTTAATGCGAAGGAGCTTTATAAAAGTGTTACGCTCCTTAGAGTTAAGACGTTTCTTTTTGTTAAGAACCTGGTAAAAGACAGATAAGTCGTTTCTGTAAACATTGTAAGATAAGTATACAGTTCCACTGGCTGTTATATAATAACCATATAACTTACTCTTACTAGCTACCTTACAGTTAACCAGTTCTAAACGTTAACAGTGACTGCACTTTACAGGCATTACGATGTTAAAGGTTAAAATAAATTCTGTAGAGGCAGTATAGTAAGCGGTAGATAAGGAGGTAATGTTTTTCCTGTTCTTCCTTACTCTGTTAGTAGGTATTATTACGTTACAGGAAGGAGAACTAACTGGAATTCTTTATAGAAAAAGAATATTAAAGAGGGGGAATTGTGTGACGACCTTGCAGGCCGTCATTTAGGCTGGAGCGGCCTGACGAATCCCCTGTAAAAGGAACAGTGCAGGGAGATAGTATATACGGTACTACACATTAGGCCAGGGGTGTAAAGACCTAAAGCCCTTATAATTAGTCGTTATATACTCACCTTAATCTCGTTAAAACCTAGTAATTAAGGTAAGTAACTACGAAAGGTAATCACTCTACTCACTACCTTTTAATAAGAGTATAGTGATCAAGGTACGAAATACCTCTTAGTTAACTAGTATAGATAGTCGTGGTTATGCCCACAAACTGCTGTAAGGGACTCTAGTTCCTCACGCTAGTATTACATTGTTCATTTATATCCTACTGTTCAGACTTCCCTCTATGCATTATAGTGACAACGACCTATAGTGACAGTGTACTCTCGTTTAAGAGTGTTAGCTTAACAAGCCGTCTTTAGATCACCCTTTAAGGTTGGCGTCCTGCTATACGCTCTGTCTTATCTTGTCCGGACCCCTCTTGGGCCCTTGTTAAGAGCAGGTTGTAATAAATATCCCGTACTTAATACTTTAGTAAAATGCCGTCCTTAAATAACATATCATCTTAAAGTAGTTTAAAACAGGATAACTTATTATTAATATAAGTATTAATAGCGTAAGACACCTACATTATATTTACCTTTAATTCAAGACTAAGTCTCGCCCGCCTATCGCCAGCTCTCAGTTTCCCCTTAATCATAACCTCATTCTAACTTAATAGGAGACATTTGACGCGTCCGGATAAAATGTAGATAATGAGGTCTAAAAGCTTCAGCAAGTCAACCGTGCATTTATTAAAGGTATTAATAACTAAATAAGTAACTTTTAAGTTTAGATCTTTTAGTATGTCTTGTAAAACCTTCGACAGGACAATTTATACCATTATATCATTAGAGGGGTATGTGTTCTCTAGCAGATGTAAAAGGAGATGTAGTTACTAGTGGGTAAATAAGTAGATTAAACTCTAGAGTACGGCAGTTAGGTTATTAATATGTAAGTCGGTAGCTTAGTAAAAGAAATACGCTAAATTGCTACAGTTAGTAAGAATAAGTCCTTTTAGCTTATTAATAATACCGTATAACAGTATAGTCTTACCTTTACCAGGATCACCCTTAACCTAAAGCAGCCTACTCTTTAGCTAATAGCGCTATTAATTAAAGTTAGGGTTATTAAAGACCTAGCAGTAAGCATCACTTATTAGACCGCCCTTAACCTCTTCGATACGCTCTTTATTAACACGCAGGTTATGTAGTTTAACAGACCACAGCCTAGCCAGATAAAGGTAGTCCTTATAAATCTTATCGCGCAGTCGCTTTAATACCTTCTGCTTTCCCTCACTGTAAAGAACCAATATGTATATATCGAAGATGCTAAATAGAAAGTACATCTTATCTTCGTCATACTTAGTTTTACGGTTCTTAATTTATACCATTCGTTCAGCTACGCTGAAGTCAGATAGCGGCCCGCCTTGGAGGGCTTTTAAAGGAATCCCGGTTATATTATGGATGTCTTGTTCTAAAGACTCCTTGTCTCCCAGGCGCTCGCCTTCTTCAGAAAAGAATTCTACGATTTTTAAAGTAATAAGTTTCTTAAAGAGTCCATCCACAGGTAAACCACCTGCTCTTTTAAAAGGACGGTTTCTAATTAGGGCTGCGGTTAGTATCTTGCTGACAGGCTGAGATGTTTAGGAAATAGATATAATATCTGACGGCATTATAGTACCACCTAAATATAGAGTTAAGGGTGTTCTGGAGCTTAACGCTGTCAGACTTATTAATGTAGTATATGTCGATTTAAAAGAATTTCAGGCCATCACGTCTGGTTTAATTTCCGTAAAATTGAAGCTTGGCGTAGCCTGGTTTGCTTTTAGCCGTACCGTCTGCGAGGTCTTTGAAAAGCACCTCTTCTCCTTCCCTCCATGTGTGTGAAAGTATCGCGTAGGGCGGGATCTCGGGAATCGCATTGTCGGGGAGGTTCTTTGTCAGGTGGAACTCCCTAACATCGTCGCGCTCCAGGAGGCGCATAGTCTAGAGGTTGCTGAATGTTTAGTAACGTGGAAGGGAGAGTGAGTGCGCAGTTGGGCCCTTTACCGTTCGTAGGGGTCTGCTAGCATAGCAATTAGACGATATTAACAAGAGCTGTCTGATACTAGACAGTTACTTACCGCGAATAATAATTGGGGGACGTAGCGAGAATCTCGGTAAGTTTAGCTGGAGGTGTTAACTCTTAACGTGGTTATCATTATTCGATAGTTAAGATATTTCGCTATTAGATCACCAGCCCCGCACGTTAAGCATTTTCATAGCGTTAGAGTCTAAGCAGCTAGCGTCAACTACCTATATTTGAAGCATCGTTATTAGTAGTATTTTCGCTAGCGTGTATAAAGAGGTATCCTCTAAAGCGACGTCAGTCACCCTTCTTTCCACAAGACTGTCGTTTTTAGCGCGTCCGTATATCGGCCGGTGCTACAAACACGCTGTCTTAATTAAGGCCGTATCTATCGAAAGTCTCTCAAGCAGTCTTATATTGGTGAGATCGTAATGGTTTTTTTTGGTTTTTAGAGGTTGCCGCCAAGCTGGAGTCCAACAACACAATGTGGCTCATTCCCAACTAATTAAAACCATTACCGCATAACAGTGCTAAATGACAGTAAAACAATAAAATACAGTGGAAGAAGCATAGTGTAGTGGGGAATGTAAGAGGAAAAGGTTAGCCCGTGCTTTGTGTCTTCTAGTAAAGAGAGCTGACGACCACGTGTAGGGTTATGTGCAAGTAAGCGGTTAACAAAAAAAGACGAATTCATTACCTCATAGTACCTCCTTGCAGGCTAGATTTACATATAAATCTAAGTATCTCTATATAATACCTATTACCACCCTGTTATACGACCCTTACCCTTTAACACCTCTAGCATCCGCCGTACTATAGAATCCACATACTTGTTAATTTTCACTTTACTCAGTCACCTTTATTCTTTAACCGCCAGGTCTATAATATTCACTCCAATTCGAAGATTAGCACAGATATACTACTTTACAGCCCTCCAGCAATTCTCAATTAGTAATAAATCTAAAGAACCAGGGTAATTAAAGTAATGCTTTAATCTGTAAGTCGTCTTCCATTCCTTTATAATGTTCTTCCACTTAGAATTTCCACCTCCATACCTTAAATCTCCGTCTTCTTCTAATACAAAAACATCACTCTTAAGAAGCTAAAGACTAATAACCTTTTCTAGAATTTCGTCGTAATAAATCTGTAAACTTATCTTTCTATTAATATTTATTAAAACTTTATAAAAATGCATCTTAGACTTAAAATTCTATCTAACAGCTACCCAGACGTAATATCTTCGGATTTCAGTTCCTACCACTAGTTCTAACTTATAGTGATAAATGTAATCTAGACAATAACGCTCGCCCAGCTTCCTAATAATCTAAATCTTTCCTTTAAAAAAGAGTCTAAAATAGCATTTATCTAACTAACAGATATTATATTAGTCTTTTAGCCGAGGACGATACTGAAGGGTAAGTTTAGCGGCTTAGATACAGCAGTTAACGTTTAATAGAGAAACGAATCCTTTTTTATAAGCGATACATTTTCAGTATTTTAAAGTCCCTATCACTTACTTAATTATCCTTACAGATATATAAATACCAGCTATTAGGCTTAGACTTTACTAAGTTAAACTGCGTGCCTGGAAGCCATACTGCTAGATAACTTCTTCTATTTAGTACAGGTCCTCCAGCGAGATAATACGCTTCCAACCCTGTGTTTCGTGCTCTAGATGCCTCTGGTCTTTATCGATACGTAGGATTTCCCAGCCCTAGGTTTTGTTACAGATACCGAAGTTTTTGAAAAGATCAGTGTAAAAGTACTGTATATAGTGGTGGTTTAGAAAGGCAGCTGTTCCAATAAGGTGCGCCTTCACTAGCGTTAGGTAATGTGGTGCCATGATGGCAATAATAGTAGTGATGGTGGTGGACTAGCAGTGTAGATATTGTGGTAGTGTGAGCCGAATGCCATCAAATGTTATAAAATTGGTAGTGTCTGTTAGTGGCCAGCCACCCGCACAGACCACTGCATCTTTGCAGTTCATGTTATTTTGGCACCCGCTTAGCAAGTAACCGGGGTGGACGAGAATTAGCCAAAAGAGGAAGGTAAGTGGCCCGTGCGTTTTGTCCAGGAGAGCCTGCTTTTTTTGCTTTCCCCTACCTTTTTTTTTTCGCGTTCCTCAGGTGCCTTGCAGTTCCTTAAGGATCCTTTTGTTATAAGAGAGACCGTGCTGACAAGCGGCCCGCTAAAGGAAACCTGGAGGAACTATTCTGGTGTTTGGCAGAGAAACGAGGTAGATATGCGGATGTGGAGGCAGCAAACTGCAATCGCTCCAAACCACCGCTGCCTGCTATACCGTTTCCGACAGGAGGGACTGTGCCGACAAGCGGCCCGCTAAAGGAAGCCTGGAGGAACTTGCTGAGTGCCAGCTTTCAAACGTGCCTCCACACGATTTCGCGGCTCGCTAGGCGCTCACCGCAAAATCGCGTTCCGGCCCGAGCTGTTCCGGCAGAGAGAGCGCACCACTGACGTAAGACAGTGTTAACTTACAGTAGAAATAAGAAACTGCAACGTTTTACTGACGTCCGTGCGTTTCGTAGGGGCATGTTAAAGCCAGCGATGAGGATCCTTTCGGAACAGGAGAGACCGTGCCGACGAGCGGCCCGCTAAAGGAAGCCTGGAGGAACTTCCAAGTGCCAGCTTTGAACGTGCCGATACACGATTTCGCGGCTCGCTGGGCGCTTGCCGCAAAATCGCATTCCGGCCCTAGCTGTTTAGAGGTGTTAAGAACGTGAGACTGACGTGAGGCCACGTGTTAGATCATGTGCAAGTACTAAAAGCGGTAATTTTAAGTGGTTTGTGCGTTTTGTCCAGGAGAGCTAGCTTTTTTTGCTTTTTTCCCCCTTTTTTTCCCGTTCCTCAGGTGCCTTGCAGTTCCTTAAGGATCCTTCCGTCACAGGAGGGACCGGTCCGGCAAGCGGCCCGCTAAAGGAAGCCTGGAGGAACTGTTCTGGTGTTCGGCAGAGAAATGAGGGAAATTTGCAGATGTGGAGGCCAGCAAATTCACCCCTGCAGTGGTGCAATCCGCTGCAGCCCTCTTTACATGAGGGACCGTGCCGACGAGCGGCCCGCTAAAGGAAGCCTGGAGGAACTGTTCTGGTGTGTTCGGTAGAGAAACGAAGTAGATATGCAGATGTGGAGGCAGTAAACTGCAATCGCTCCAAACCGCCGCAGCCCGCTATACCGTTTCCGGCTGCCGCTAAGCCCCTTTAGCTGTACCAGTCTGATAAGCGATCCCGATAAGCCTTGCATGCAATTTGAGTAACCAATTGGAAGTTAGAATCGTTCCGATAGAGAGGCAGAGGCTCGCCGTCGCATTTTTGTGATCGTTCAAGATAAAGGAGCCCCCCGTACCCCTCCTATGGCACGTTATGATAGCAAAAAAGAGAGAAAGATTAAGCATTAGTAGTCTGCCGGGAACGTCATAATCAGCACCCTTCCTGAAGAACAGCCAATAGCAATTGTTGATGCGGCTACGGCCCAATTTCCTGGTCGACATCCTGGAGGCAGCCACAGCCAGTTCTCCGAGCCTTTTGTAATCCACTTGCCGTTTAAGCCTATACCATAAATTTTTTGAAGGGACATTTTCGCATCGCCTGACCAAGAAGCGATAAAATTCGAGTAATCCACGTTCTTCAGCGTCTGTGTGCATGCGCCCGTCGTAAGATCCCAAAGCTTAACGGTCTTGTCGTCGGACCCGGACACCACAAGCTTCAAGTCTGGCGAGAACGCGACCGACCTGACCCAACTGCTATGCCCCTCAAGCGTCTGCGTGCATGCGCCCGTTGCTGGATCCCAGAGCTTGACGGTCTTGTCGTAGGACCCGGACGCCACGAGCTTCGAGTTCGGCGAGAACGTAACCAAGTTGACGTTACCGCTATGCCCCTCAAGCGTCTGCGTGCATGCGCCCGTTGCTGGATCCCAGAGCTTGACGGTCTCATCGGAGGACCCGGACGCCACGAGCTTCGAGTCTGGCGAGAACGCGACCGACCCGACCCAACCGCTATGCCCCTCGAGCGTCTGCGTGCATGCATTCCAATCATCTTCCACAGCTGGCCCGGATGTAATCCACCTCTGTTCTTCCTGCTTGAACAAGCCTCTTGTTATACTGCGGACCGGGCTAAATACAAGTGCTGAAGAATAAACCTGGAGAGGATGATTCTCAGCTAGCCATCGGCAGTATAGAATGTATCGGCGCATGTCGTGGACAAGGCTTGGTAAGTGTGACGCAATGGTCCTTTGCTATATTAATGTTAGAACAACTTAACGGAACACGTGGCAATTACCGGGTTGGAGCTAACCTGAAGAATGCTGTCAAGCTTCGCCATTGATAATACCCCTTGTGACATGCTCCTGCAAAGTGAAAGAGCTTCGAGCCAGTGAAGATAGTGCTGCCTCAGGAAGGTGTCGATGGCACCTCCATCTTGGAAAACATCTTGTTGCTTGGTATTGTCGCTTGACTGCCAGTCACTAAGGTGATCAACCCAGTAAGCACAAGCATATCGTGCTGCGGCTAACGGGTCTGGATCGGGCAGGGTGGCGCCGTTGATAGAAGATCCAGGAGAGCTCAGACTGTAGATGTCGCGGTGTAATGTTCCGGACATAAGGTGTAGCGATTGTGAGAAGATGGTATGGTGTGTGTCTTCTATCCCGGAAGGGAAAAGCTCATGGGCTGCCTCTCCCAGCAAGAACTCCTTGGCCGATTGATGGATGAAGGAGATTGTGCGTTTACGAAGTGTCAGGAAAGAGCCACAAAGCCCTATGATCTCTGTCAACACTTCGTATTCCGTAGAGGCTTCCTCGGGCATGTCGACAAAAGCCGCAAGCTCATCCAGTGTAATCGGCCTACGCACAGCCAACATGACAGCCAGTATACCTTTGCAGAGCTCGGCATCCTCGACATCCTCAGTATTACGGATCTGGTCCATCATCCGTCCATAGAGAGCATCAAGCCCAGGTGGAAATGCCGTCAATTTCCTTTGGACCTTCCGTTCCGGGATATTAGTGAGGCTTTGGCAGACCAAAGCCACCCATAGGAATGTGCTGTGAGAATTTCCCAACAAATAAGTCTGTACCGTGTCTCGCGTATTAGGCTTGTATTTGTTTCGCTCCGCTAGCCGACATACTTTGAACTTGACGTATGCGGCAACGGCCTCAGCAACGGATGCTTCGTTCAACTCAAGACACAACCGCACTTTTTGTGTCGCCACGTTGAGGTCCTTCTCGATGTCTGGCCAGTTGCGACTTGAAACGATCCATTTGACGTGACATAAAGTAGTTGATATCTCAACGATAAATTTGAGAAGTCGTGGCAGATCATGTGTGCATTCATCGAGTGCATCTATGACCAAATAGGCGGACTTTAGACTAATATCTCGCACGATGCTGCTGAAAATTTCCGATAAGGCAAACCAGGCATTGGTATCCCTGAAAAGAGTCTTGCCTGCATCATCATACTTCTTCCGTACATATTGAATGAGGGTTGGCTGCTGGAGGATGAGCAGATAGATCAGGCCCCGGAGGACGGCGGTGGCATGGTTGATGCGCGAGTCGGTAGCCTGGCAAAAGAAGTAGGATAAAAGACTGTCACTCCATCCTTCACCTCGATTGTGGGTTGATGCCACGGTACTGCGCCCAGCTTGGTGATGCTGACCCTGTATTGGCCGTAGGTGAGTGGCTGTGACAGAGGGTTCCGGGTGATTTGGTGTTGAATGAGCGTCTCTAGTTGTTAGCTTCAATCGTATAGCAGGACTGGGATGGTCGCTGTCGTTGCAAGGACTGTTGCCTATGCTATGATCATCGGCCTTGTAACATCGTTTGGCTTGCCGGGGCGTTCCAGTGATGGGCTCATTCTTCAACTCATCAATTATACCGCAGAGTAGCATGGTCTTGCCCTTCCCGGGGTCGCCCTTGATCCAGAGGAGCTGGTTGTCTTCGTTGCGCCATCGTTGGAATTCGGTATTGTCGAGGACCCAGCGATACGAGTCTGCCAGCAGGCCGCCCTTGGTGGCCTCGATACGTGACTTGTCGTCGCGTGGGTCGGTTGAGCGAAGGTCGGCCAGACAACGGAGGTCGGCCTTATTGAAGGTGTGTTGACTCCTCGAAGCTCTGCTGATCTCCTCTCGCAGCCGTCGGAATGCACTCTGCTCTCCTTCACCGTAGATAAGTGGCATGTGAATGTCGAAGAGACCCAGAAGAGAGTACGCTTTGTCTTCTTCACGTGTCGTGTCACGCTTCTCGATCCATGCCATCCGGTCGGAAACACTGACATCAGATAGAAGGCCATTTCGGAGAACCTCTACCGGGATCCCCGTTATCTCGTGAATATGCCTCTCTAGTGTGTTCTTGTCTCCAAGACGGACGCCCTCCTTCGAGAAGAATTCGACGGATTTCGGAGCAATGAGCTCTTGGAGCGTCCACCCACGGGTAAACCACCTGCTCCCTCGAAAAGCCGGTTCCCAACCGGACCGGTCTTCAGGCGTACTTGTTAAGACATCGGTAAGGTAAACGTAACATTTTGCGGCATGCCGGTACCAACGAAACATTGAGTTGATAGCCTCCTGAAGCTCAGTGTTGTTGGGTTTGTCGATGCAGCATGTGTCCACCCAGAAGTATTTCAAGCCGTCGAGCCGTGCTTGATCTCCGCAAAACTTGATTTTGGAGTAACCGGCTTTATTCTCGTCTGTACCATCCTTCAGTTTGGCCAGGAGGACTTCTTCGGCACCCCACGTGTGTGAAAGTATCGCGTACTGCGGAATGTTGCGGTTTGAGAGATCCTCTGTGACGCGAATCTTGCCTGCATCGTCGTAATATAGAAGCCGCATTGTGTAAAGGCGGACAAATGTTTGGTTGTCGGAAGGGGGAGCCGGTGTGTGGTCGTTCTGGTCTGGCGTTTGTGGGACCTGCTGGCACAACAATTAGCAATTAGGAGCTGAGGCTAGGCATACACCCGATACTCGAAGGTTACGTACAGAATGCAGTTTTAAAAATAATTCGCGCGATCTTCGTATACTCGGTTGTGGGTGTTGACTCTTAAGGTCGTTGTCTTCGTTGTCGTCGACGGTCGCTCCTGAACACAGCCCCGCACGTTGGGCATTTCCTTGGCGACGGCGCCTAGGCAGCCGGCGCCAATTGTGCATGTTCAAACCCATTATGATTGGTTCGCTGGCGCGCCATCACGAAATGCCAAAAAAACACAAGATGTGGTGAGTGACCAAAAATAAGTGGGGCCCATATCATAACACAAGCTACGTCAACTCATGACTTAAAACAAACTTGGAAGCGAGGTTGGAACTAGAGTCTCAATGTCAACTGCAGACGTTCTCGTATACTTGATCTGGCATTGGCGCCCAAACGACTGGTGCCAACTGCGCATATTCGAAGCTTCGTCATTGGCGGTGTCCCTCTAGTCAGCATGAGAGGTTCCTCTGGATCGACGTTGGTTGCCCTTTCTCCCTAGGTAGCCGTGGTTTTGGCGCGTCCGCATGCTGGCTCGTGGCAGGTGCTCAGAATGCGTTGGCCGTAGATAGAGCTTTATTATTTGAAAGCGTGTCGGAGATCGCGACCGGTTTGTCTGCGCGGTTGCCTCAGAGCTGAAGTCGGACAGCCCATACGGCTCGCTCCCGCCAACAGAAATTTCGGACTGTGCGGTCCTGCGATGTGGCGGAACTCTGGAAGGCAAACTCGGAAATCGTAGCAGCTATGCAGTAACTCATTTCTACTACTTCTTACGGTTTCCTTAGAGAGACAGTTGAACGACAGAGATGAAGAATGCAGTCGAAATTGCAATGCGGCGTCACATGGGGGAGGAGCCGCATTGCAGGGCCGAAAGGTGATCCGTGCCCCTTCGTTGGGCTGCCAAGACGGATAAGGGGCACTTTGGAAGCCCGGGACCCCTGGCGCTCAAGTCACACCTGGGCGGGCCCTGAGAAGAAGTGTGGGCTGTGTCATGTTGTGGGGTGCTGTGGGGATGTGGGGATGTGCGTCAGAGGCTCCACTGGGCAGTGCATATAGCCGACTGCGTCGCTTCACCTGAGGTTGATGGCAGTGGCGCCGGCCCAGCGACGTCAGGAGATGGGATTGAATGGATGGCTTCATAAGCCGGCGTCATAAACCATTCTTGAAAAATATATAGAAGGTGCCTAATCATACAGCTGTGCCCTCCTTTTCCCTGCTGTTGTCCTCTTGCTCCTACCCGATCTAGGAGAATCTGGTACCTTCCTCTTGCGTGTTGGGGTGGTACTGGTAAAAGTAAGTTAATCGCCTAACAGCTACTCCACATCTGAGCCATGTTCCGTAGTATTACTGTCTAGATAGATGGTCAGCGGAATTAATGGACTTAGATAGCAAGATGTACTCGAGCTTAGTACTGAAACTGGGTCTATATCAGTTGTCGTGGTGTCCCGCGGTGTTTGCTCTCCTCTGGCGGAGGTCGCCTCGCGATGTGAATCCTTATTAGTACCTAACGTTATAAGCCTGCCGCTTTTTAGTGGAGATTCCTTATGTCTACGGCTTAGAGACGAGAGCGGGTTCCTACTTACAACCCTGTTAAGGGCTACTAGTCATAGCGTTATAGGTAATTCGGGAACAGGATTCGAGCGCGTAGAGGTAGGTGAAGTTTATATAGACAGGGTATTCTACCGAATGAATTCCCAGTTATTAAGAAGGACGACTAAAATCCAGGTGGTTAAGTCGACAACTTACAGCCCTTAGATGAGCTTACGGTTAAGGACCCTTAAGATCCGGCTACTGTATATAATCTAAGAACCTCTAGGAAAGGAGTTTACAGCTTATCGTATCTAGCCGAGTAGAGAACTTTATGGCTGTTGCTTTAGGGGAAAGAGGAGGAGGATGTAGTGTACGTGTATACCTTTATAAGGAGGGCAGTCACTTTCTAGCAGTAAGTATGAGCTTAGCTTAATAAATACTGAGGTTTTGGTGAGCGCCCTGGGCTAAATATCCTCCTTAATATAAAATGTGTTAAGATTGACAGGACTGGTAAAGGACGTATGTGCCGAGGAGGTGGGCTAGGGTACATTCTCGTCGTTACTAGAATAAATACGGGGGATAATACTGCACGAATGTAAGTATAGATAACGTAGAACAGTGTGGAACGGGCGGGATAAAGTACGGAGTTAAACCGCCATCCCTTAGCAGTGTTAGCGAAACCTGAACAGACTGAGTGTTATCTGTCTCCCATCTATCGAGTCGTACACCTTGAAAAGTGAGTTTGTTCGGGCAAACTCGGGTAACGATATTGAACCACTTCCCCTCCTAATCGTCCTCTAACGTTACTGTTCGTACCCTGGAGTGGAACATTGAGAGTAGCAGAGGGATACCGGAGCTCTCTCTGTCTTCGGCACTGATTAGGCCGGGGTAAAGCTTAAGGACAAAGTCAGGCTGGTTGAAGGGAAGGAAGGTGCCGGCCTTGAAGTTCCCTGCATTCGTGTAGCGCGACCCGGGCGGGATGATCTTGCACTGAGCCATGTCGGAGTGGTAGGTGACGATGAGGTCCGCGCCTATAGTTCCCTGTGCACGCTTGTTTGGCAGCGGAGGTATCTGATAAACGAGGGAGGAAGAGGCCATGGTGAGCGGGATTTTGTCGTTCGTAAGAAAATAGAATCTGGGAACGAGGGTGACGGTGGTGTAGGAGACTGATTTCTGTTTTCAAAGAACTGGGGAGTTGATGTGAGGGATGGATGCTTTTTGTGATGCTTAAACCCCTTGAGGGTGTAGCGTCGTAAGCCACGGCTCCCGTTACCCGAATCGCCTAATTCCGTTTCTTAGCCCTACAACACCAGCTCGAAAGAGGGTGGCTATCACAGACATTTCCTTGGATCACCGTCACGCGGGCGCATCAGCTTTGCGTCTGGGTGGTCCTAATTGAAAAATGTTGTCACGATTCACACCATAGTCGATGAAAGAAGCCCTCCGAACACTCCATTATCGGCAGAAATAGCTACAGTGGGTTGATTAAAAAGGCGTATATGTGACGGCCATTCTATTCTGGTCATAGTGTCTAAAATTCCGGGAAACGGGATTTACGATTCGTGGTGTTGAAGGGCGGGTGTCCTGGTGTCGTGCCGTGATCGTTCGTGTTTACATACCAGAAACGAAAGAACCTTAGCATTTGATATTGCTTTTGATTTTGAGAGGGCGGTCGCAGTTCGGATTGAGATGCATTCAGAATGGGGGCCTTCGATGTGGGGATTTCTGCCGTGCCTCTTGAATTTGAATCTCTGTGCATGGATCTCGGTGAAGGAGACGATTTGGTAGCAGCGTTCGTGCAGGTCGTCGACGAAGAGCCGGCCAACATAGCTGCCAGATACATCCTAGTAGTCCAGTTGAATCACAATATTATTGGATCTCGACATTGCCGAAATATGTGACGAGTCCACATCCATTCCGCCGCAAAAACAGATTTAGCGGCAAGAACGTGGCCATCAAGACAGGGAAGACAGCTGGAGACAACAACAACAACAACAACAGCAAGCAGTAGCATGGACGCAAAATGACGGGAGCCAGGCCATACGGGAAGCGAGGCGGCAGTGGTTAGCAGAGCGCGCTGAACGTGCGCGTGATGCCACCAGATAGCAGCGCACGTTGCAACAGTGGGACGAAGAAGAGCTCCGTCGTCATTATTTGCAGCAGGAAGAGGGCGTCGCCGACGGGAGGAGAGGAGGAGACAACAGCAGGAAAAGGAGTGGGAAAAGCATCCCCAGGCCGCGGAGATAAGGCGGTGGCTGGAAAGACATCGCCAGAACCAAGGGGAAGAAACTGGACGCCGAGGTGAGCAAGAAGAGCAAACAGAACAAGGGGGGAGTAGTCGATATAGGGCCAGACGTCAGGAAATACCGCAACAAGGCGAAGAAGATGAGTGCCGCCGTTAACATGAGCAGCGCTGTCTGCAGCGGGAAGAAAGGCGGCTTTTACGGGAAGACAGATTGAGACAACAGCAGGAGGAGGAGCGGGAACAGCATCCACGGGCTGAGGAGATAAGACAGTGGCTTGAAAGACACCGTCAGAACCAAGGGGAAGAAGCCTAACGTCAGCGAGAGCTGGAAGACCACACAAGCCAACGCCGTCAGAGAGCTAAAAGAGCCAGGTTAGGGGTTGATATGCTAACTCCGAAGTATGAATTTCCTATTTTATGGTAAGACTTCGCTGTTAATGTGTTATAAGTCTAACACCAACTTCTTTAAGAGCCGTCATCAGCCAAGACAGGACAAGCCTGCCAGGGGGATGCAGACGGGACCGTTAGCCTCCCACCATCTGATGTCTGCGGAGACGGTTACCCAGCAAAAGGAGGCGTTAAACCGGTTGCTCCAAGAAGCCAATCAATCTTTCCAGGAGAAGCAAGCGGCCTCCACTTACCGTGACTAGTATAACCCTATACTGTCATAACGTAAGGTCGATACCGTACAGGCATTTCTAAACGCTTTCCACGATAAGGAGACTATAGAGATAACAGTATGTTCGGTTTACTACCTCTAGAGGAAGCCACGCGACCTAGTCCGCGTTAATTAACGTAGGACTGTTCTGGAGGAGATCTAACCTGTAATAACAGGTGTGTTAGGATATCGGAGATACTTCTTAAAGGAAGATGGTGAAGTAATAGTGCCGATCTGTCACGCTTACTAAGTGGTGTTTAACTAAGGCCGAATTCCCGATACTTATATAGGGAGCACTACGTTTATTAGGTGTGAGTATAAGTATCTAAAGGAGCTTAAAGACCTTACTCTGCTTAAGGAGAAGCTGATTTCTCTTAACACAGCGTACAGGTTTATTATCAAGTTTAACATTAAACGTGGTTAGTAGACTGGTCTGACGTATCGAAAGTACGTTATAGGTTACATTACAGTTTTTCCTAACGATATAGAGTCTTTGGCGGTTATAATCTTGCCACACCCCCTTATATCGATACTCGAACAGGTATATGTGATTTGGACCAGTATAAAGCGGCCCACACTACAGGACATAAGTAAGTTGCTGAGTGTCCGACCTAACACCCTGTGTGTAGCACTTTAGTGGCTGTCTTTAAATAACCCTCATTACGTAAATATCGTCATTAATAAGGACAAGATGGGGAGCTGGTTATTTAAGGAGGGTGGTGATGTGCCTGCTCTGGCATACTAACGGATGGTATAGGAAGTGGAGACTGCGGAAGAGCTTATTCAGACAGCCCAGATCGTGCCTCTAACAGATCGAGGCCAGGAACCTCCTTGCCAGGCGGCGACGGTGGAGGGAATTGCGGCAGATCTAGCTGAAAGGCCAGGGGGTCCTGTCTTCGGTCCGCAAGTCTCTAGCTTGGAGGAAGTGACAGCTGGCGAAACGTTGGAGCGCCTCTTTGAGTTGCAATCCTTGGCGATGTTTCTAATTAACGATCCAGCCGCCTTTGCAGAGCAGGACAAACTTAAATTCATCAGTATGGCCCTACGAGCAGAGCGCCAGTTTGACGACAGTTATAAGACCGAAGTAGGTTAGGATCTTTCAATACAGATTCACGGCTCATCTGAACGGCTATTCATCTAGGTATCACACGGTCACATATTCGCAAAAGCCTTATCCTCTATCTATTTCCTAAAGACTTTTCCCACTTACTTTCCTTATAGCCGTGGTGGACCATTTACAGTAGACCGAGACAATAGGGAGGGGCTAGCGAACATGTTCCTTCGAGATATAACTTTAGAGTCTTAGGCCAAAGTCGTTCTGTAGCGGCACGGTGGGTATTTTGCCTAACACCCCACGTTTTCCTTTTTTATTTTGATATAATTATAAGGTCCTAGAACTAGCATATCGCCTAAGGTCGCTTAAAACAGTTAGTTTTTCGATATGTAAAGGGAGTTTACCGAAAGTTAACGCCTAAGCGTTTGCGGGAAGTATAAAAGGAGATGTTTAAGACAGGTAAGACTACAGACCAGGATATTATCACGCTTATAAAGGAGCTCTCGCTTTACAGTAGCTGGTACCCTTTATTAAATAAAAGTCGTTTATTTATAAGGAAAAAAATCCGGTCGATAATAATAACATTTAATCTTACAGCTATCTGGTTTATGTTAAACCCTAACGATATTAATAACCCTGTTAAGTTAAACTTATAATATATAGGAGAGGAGATTATATAATTACTTAAGCGTTACTTAATACCTTAAGTACATTACTGTAGGTTATTACCCTTTTAGTACATAACCTTTTTAGCTCAACACTGTTCTTTTTCCACAAGATATCTCTCTTTTTTAAGTATTATATTTATATCAGATAGCTGTTTATTTATAGGAACGTAAGCTATTATTATACCACGGTAAAGACTAACAATTACAGGGCTTTCCACTTACACGGGCTATTATGGCTAGACGGTAACCTGGAATTGATAAATCTCGTGTATAATTATGACGACCCTGCAGGCCGTCACTTGGGCCGGGGCGGCCTGACAAATCCCCCGTAGAAGGAATAGTGTGGAAGGACGGGGTACACCATCTAAGCGCACTGGGCCAGGGGTGTAAAGACCCGAAGCCCTTACGACTAGTAAGAAAGTGCTTAGTGGTCCACAAGGACTGATAACACTAAACACCGTTCAGTTAACTGCTTAGCCGTAACTATATGGTGCACCACTAAGCATAATGGATTAAGTAAGGTATAAAGTACCTCCTAATTAGTTAGTATAAATAGTTATAGTTATGCTTATAACTATTAGGAGGAACCCTGGTTCCTCACGCTAGTATTTAATTATTTATTTATGTCTTACTATTCAGACTTACCTTTATACATTATAATGACAGTGACTTACAGTAACATTAAACCCCCATCTAAGAGTATTAACTTAATAAGCCGTCTTTAAAACACCCCTTACCTGTTAACATCCTACTATACGTTCTGTCTTAACCTATACCAGTCCTTTTAAAGCTTATATCAGGTGTAGGTTATAATATAATATTAACGTTATAAGTTCTAAACGCTATTTATTAAATTCCCAGACACTACCTCTCTCCTATCGTTAATATATTAACCTTTAAAAAAGGTAAAGAGCTTAAGGAAGTGTAAACTTAACCTTAGCTCCCTACTGCTAATAAGTTAATTACACACTTTAAAAAGTTAAACCTTAACTAGTAAAGGCTAATTAAGGAACTTAATAAAGCCTTCCCTAAAGATATTAAAAGCTGTATTAATCTTATTAAAAAACTTTAAGCTTAACTTAATATTATTAAACTGGAAAATAATAACCTTAAAGGCTTATAAAAGAAATAAGTAAAGCTCCCCCTACCGTTACACTTTAAAGAAGACTTTACGTAACTGGAGTCCTGGATAACCTAGCTTTAGAGCTATATTACCTATTATAATAAGCAATTCTTTAAAAAAGAAGGAAAGGTTAAGTTTATAAGAGCTCTACTAAATAGAGTAACTACTTATTAACATAAACCCTATGTAAAGATAATTAATAACCTTTTTATAAACAGAGCGTATAAGGAGGCCCTTAAGACTTAAGCCCTTTTTAATAATTTTAACGTTTTTATTAACTAACTCCAGACCAAGTTTAAAGAACTAAACGCCTTAAAACAGGTTAAGTAGCAGCTTATAGCCTTAAGGCAGACGTCCTTAATCCTTAAGTTCTCTACACACTTTAAGTTAGAAGTGGTAAAGACTAAGCTTAGTTAAAAAGCCTTAATAATACTATTTTAAAGTGGCTTAAAGGAGCACGTCATTAGAGACCTTTATTAAAAGGACTAACTAGACCGCTTTTAAGAGCTAGTTAAGATAACTATTAAGGCTAATAACTAGTATTATAATCACTATTATTAGAAGAACTTTTAGAAAGAATAAGCTCCTTACTAGTTAAGTAAACTTAAAAAGGGGAATTAATTAACTATAACAGGTTATTACCCTAAATTAATGGACATTAATATAGTAAACCGTCAGAATCGGCCTAACTGCAATAAGCTTTAATAATAATAACAGTAAAAGTAATTTAAAGACTTATTACAGGTTTAATATTTTAATTATAGTAAAAAAAGCTATATGGTATAGTAATGCCTGTTATTAAAGTAAGTTAGTTAGAAACCAGTTTTAAAGGAGGGAAAACACGTTAAATTTAACTCTAAAGACGTTTATATCAGGATAATAAGTAATAAAAAAGACTACACTCAAATAGATAAGTGTAACTTAAGAGATAAAGAAGAAGAAAAAGAGGAAGAAATTTAAAATGTAATATACTTAGTCCTTAAGGGTGTTTTAAAAAAGTTAGTTATAAAGGTGCAGGTTATAAAAGACTGACTTTAAAGTGGAAACTTAAAACTACTAAAGGTGTAGGTTATAAAAGACTAACTTTAGGAAGAGATGTTTTAATTAGCTATTATAGGCCTTAAAAACCTTACCCTGTAAGTTTAGGAATTAAGGAAGTTTAAAAAGAACCTTAATTTAAACCTTATTAAAATAGTAAAAGGAGTTGAGGAATTAGCTCTCCAGGTTACTTAAGTGGTAAAATAAGCCCTAAAAAGTGAAAAAGAGTAAGTTAAAAAAATCAAGTTAGAAAAACGGAAGTTCTTCTTAACTATACCCCTTAAGACTTTTAAATACTTTAAGCACACTAAGTGGATCAGTACTCTTACTTCCCTAAAAGAAGGACAGTTTAGGTAATTACTTTATATTAAAGTTAATATACTTTAAACCAGTACCTTAAGGGTCCCTTAAGAAGGTATTAAGTAAGTATATTAGTAAAGAATCTAAAAGTTAAAGGAAAAACACTAAAAGCTAGTGGATGAAATAGAAGACTTATAAGTTAAGGGCTTTACTGTAACGTTTAAGGACAGAGTAGTGGAAATTAGGTTATAACTTTATAATAAAGTTCACTTTATTAATTAACTTAAATACTGACTTATTAAGGAAGATTATTTCATGGAAGAATACGTTAGACTATTGTTACTTAAGTTTTAAGAAGAAGTCTGGGAGAAGTAGCGCACTTAAAGGTAAGTGGATAAAGAGAAAGAATAAGGTATTACTTTACCCGCTTTATACTCTATAGCCGTAACACTTACAGTTAACATTAACCACCTTAATTATAAGGATATACTATAAATTAACTATATGTACGATAATTATACTTTTAACTAATATAATAGACTTAAGGCCCTTTATAACCACTTCTTTAACGTATAAAGATAGGATTACGCTGTTATAAAGGTAGAGTTAGAACCAGCTTATTACTAAGTCTCCTACTCCTTAATAAGAGAATCTAATAATAAGTAGAAAGTTACCGTAATTAACTAAACTCCCACCATATATTAATAAGGAGGGGTATTTAATAACTACCTAGCTGTAACGTGCTTATTACACTTTAAGGGAAAGGTTTAAAAGTGGTAAAAGTAAAAAGATCACTAACGGATTTAGGAGTAAAAGGACATTACTACAATCCAGTCTTATAAAGCGTATTATTAACTTATTAAGGATTTTAAAAACATTAAACCGTTTTAAGTTAACTGGACATTAAGGCGTGAAAACTTAAAAAAGGTTAATTACTAAGTTTATTAAAGCTGTTTATTTTTCTAGAAAAAATTAGGAAAAGGTTACAAGCCTTTTAAAAGGGCTGGAAACTAATAATTTACTAATTAGTAAAAACCTTAAAAAGAAGGAAAGGTATTTAAAAGTTAGGTTAGATAAGACTTTAAAGATAAATAGTTATTATAACTTAAATATTAAAGGAGTATAAGCATTATTCCGTCAGTATCGACTTAATAAATAAAAGAGGGAGGCTGTTTAGGGTAAAAGCAGTAATTAATAATAAAAGTGCTTTTAACTTAATACACCCCTTATTAATTAACTAAAGGAAACTCCTTAACTAAAAGTATAAAAAGGCTATTCCCATTTAAAATAGAGAAAGAGGCTTATACTAATATAATAACAGTAAAGTCACCTACTATTTACCACTTCTAATTAAAGTGAACAGGGATAAATAATAAATAGACTTTAACATTACATTAATTATAAAGTACGATATAATCCTAAATCTACCCTAGCTAAAAAAGTATAACCTTGTGATTAACTAGAGGAGTAGCTACCTTACCTTTAATAAGTCCCCCAATAATAGTTACTATTTAAAGGAAGTTAAAAAGGCACTAAACCGCTTTAAAGATGTATAAAATACTTAAAAGTACGTTAAACCCTTAAAACTAAGTATAATTTAAGTTAGGTTTACTAAGACAGTTAAAGGACTAAAGAGTCTACTGTATTACTTAAATGATAATTTAAAAGGTAAAAAGAAGTAAAAAGCTAACCCATAAATAAGTGAAAAAGTTAACTTATTTAAGGTACCTGTAAAGTATAAGAAGTTTACCCTATTTTAAAAAAAGATACTATAACTGTTAAAACACAGACTATAAGATTACGAAATTAAACTGAAGCCAGGAGTAAAGCTCCACAGCTTCCAGCCCTACCACTTAAACCCTTAATAAGCTAAAACTTTAAGGGAGTACTATTACAACCTGCACCCGACACAGGCCTCGAGAGGACTGGCGCAGGTTAAGACAGAACGTATAACAGGACGCCAACAGGTAGGGGGCGTTCCGAAGACGGCTTATTAAGCTAACACTCCTAGACGGGGGGTTTAATGTCACTATAAGTCGCTATCACTATAATACACAGAGGTAAGTCTGAACAGTAAGATATAAATAAACAATTAAATATTAATGTAAGGAACTAAAGTCCCTCACAGTAATTATAAGCATAACTATAACTATTTATATTAACTAACTAGGAGGTACTTTATACCTTAATCACTGTGCTTACTTAACATAAGGAGTGATCATAATAATTAAAATACCCTTAATTACTATAATCACCGTGCTCTTAGCGAGATTAGAGTAATCACTTAACAATTAGTTATAGGGGCTTTAGGTCTTTACACCCCTAGCCCAGTACACAGTACCATGCGTACTGCCTTTCTACACTATTCCTTCTACAGGGGATTTATCAGGCCACCCTAACTTAAGTAACGGCCTACAAGGTCGTTACACAATTCCCCCTCTTTAACGTTCTTTTTCCATAAAAAACTACTTATACATTCCTTCTTTTCTTCACTAACCGTTATATTATTTAACTAGGTAATTAAGAATAAGAGAAACTTAACGCCCTTATTAACTAAACGTTATATTATTAACGTTAAGTTTATTCTTACTTTTGGGATTATTATACCCGTAAAGTATAATCGCTATCGCCACCTAAACTTACTAGACTGTAAAGTGGCTAGTAAAAGTAAGTTATATAATTACTATATGGCGGCTAATAGGACTGTATACTTATTTTATAACGTTTACGGAAACGATCCGTCCATCCTGTACAGGGTTCTAAACGAAAAGAAGCGTCTTAACACTAAGGAGCGTAAGACCACTCTCCTTCTCCGTAATACAGCTTTTAAACTTCTACACCTTAAAGACCAGCAGAAAGGACTAACGCAACAGGCAGATAAACTTTTTAACTACAAGTTTAATATTATAACAGAGGAGGAGTGTAAGGCCTAAGAAGTAACTACACTAATTCCCAAGTTTAATTAGGGAAGCCTTCTAGCAGAGCCAGTATATGGTTTTTTTTCCAGGAGATTACTATAACTGGCAACTTCTTCTTAACTTAATCCGTTACTCTTTTCTTTTATTAAACAAAAGCGGCCTTTCCTAGCGTAACAGCAGCGCACCTATTTATTTTCTTTTTACTAACTTCTCTTTTTTTTTTTTTTAACAGTACTTATTCTTTTCGTAGTGTTTACTAGGAGCTCTAGAGGCCCAGCCTCCTTATTAGGTTTAAGGTCCTTATAACCCTAGTTAAGGCCCTAATAAATATCCTTCTGTACTTATTAAGGAGTTTCCTACCGCTTCTCAGGTTTTAAGTCCCACAGTAATCTTACTCTTTAATATAGTAGTTTAAATGTCAGATCTTATCTTATTTCTAATTCTTATTATTAGTTTTAACTAGTCTGGATTCTTTTAGTAAAACTCCGTAATCAGGTTTAAGTATTTAAGATTTTTAACTGGCTCCTACAAGTTACTTTCAGGGTTATAATTTAACTACTTAATGAGATATTTAAACGTGTTTTTTCCCTTTTATAAATTTACAACTTCCTTAACGTTATACTTATCTTCATCAGTGTCGATCTCAATCTTCTTTTCTAAGGGAACTCCCTTTAGGGCAGGTTTTAAAAGTAAGACGTGAAAAACCTTAATCCGCACCTTTATACTAGTAGGCAGGTTTAGTTTATAATTAAAGGTGGCGACCTTTTTCTTAATTTAGAACAGTCTGTACCTTTTAAAGTTAAGCTTTTTACTAAGTTATTTTAAATATAGGTTTTGTGAAAAAAGGTAAACGTAATCCCCCTCTTAAAGAGTCAGTCCTTTAACTTATTTACTATTATAATAAAGTCCTTTTTTAAGTATTAGCTGTTTAGTTTAATATTTATTAGTAAACTTCTTTATCCATTTACGTATAAACTTAAGTTTAGCTTATAAGTGGTTATACAGCTTTTATATTCAATCTATGTAGACTATAACTTAGGGGGTGCTGGTAGGTAGGCCTTAATGGAGTTTAAGCTCCTTACTGTAATTAGTGAAGAATAGTGATATACTTATTAACTTAACTAACGTTATATTATAGGTTATCTGTGCTATTAGTAACAGTTTAAGTTAATTATCTTATTTAAAGTTAACGTAAGTTTAAAGATACGTTATAAATATCTAGTTAACTTACTCTGTTTAACTATCCGTCTGTAGGTGGAATGCTGTTAAAAGCTTACTTTTCACACTTATTCTTTATATTAGTTTTTATTAAAACTTTAACACAATTAGCTTATCTTAATCTGTAACAATATTATCTAACTAAAGGTGTCGTAAAACTACCTTTTTTTTAAAGATATAAGCAAGTTACTTTACTGTTATATCCTTTAAGGTTAGTAAAAAGTAGGCTTATTTTATTAACCTGTTAATTACTATAAGGATTTAGTTATAAGTAACTCCTATAACAGGGTCTTTAAACTTTAGAATTCCAGTAACAAAGTTAAGTAAGATTAAACTCTATAACGCTTATAGTACGGGGAGTGGTTCGAGAAGTCTATAAGGCTTATAGTACCAATTCTACTTTTAATAACAGATGTCGTAATTATTAACCACTTCCTTAACCAGCTTCTTTATTCCCAGGAAGGCGTATACTTACTAAACCTGCGTAAGGGTCTTAACTTAGCTTATATGTCCTCTGAGTTAAGACTTATAGACCTACTAAACGTACTCCTTCTGTTTTTCTAAATTATAAACGTACGGTTTCTCTTAATATTAAAGCCTTACTTTTAATTCAAGTGTGTTATTTACACCTTCTAACAGCTATTCTAACTAATAACCAGTTTCGCTATAGTTTAAATACTTTAAACACTCTTTACTATAATCTTACACATACTTTAAGAAGTCTCCTAAAAGGCATTTATGCTTACAGGTCCCTTCCGTTAACCTTTTTACTTAAAAGTCCTGTTATTACTAATAAATGTTATACTTTGTTTATAAGTTTATATATATATTAATAGTTTATTCTAATATCTAGTCGTTTAACACTTACAGCGTATGTTTTAATATACCGTTTTTAACTTTATTAAATATAATAATAAGGATTAAAACCAGGTTAGTATCTTTATAATCCTATCTCTAACTAAGAGTATCAGCTTACTTATTATCTTTTCCTTTAACGTAATAGATTTAAAAGTGGAATAGGATTATTAATTCTGCTTATTATACCTACCGTGGATTAAGCTCTTTAATTAGGAAGTACTAAAGGTTATTATAGTTTAAAAAGACCTAAACTGGTTTTTCCATACCACTTAGGTACAGTACCTACTTAATAAAGCATTAAATAATCGCTATCAGTTCCTTATTATAGATTAGATATCATAAAGCTAGGCTGTAGATTCCTTTTAATAGGAAGGTAACTAGGTAGCGTTTCCCATTATCCTAAACTTAACTAAGTTCTCTACTAATTACAAACTCCAAAAAGTCTATTTCGACTTAGAAAGGCTTTAAGAAATCAGGGAGGGCTAAGACTAGCACTGTAATAAAAACGTACTTAAAATCTTTAAACGCCTTTTACTATTTATCAGTCCACTTAAATGGCTTTCCCTTACTTATAAGTTTATAAAGTGGTTTTATAATCTTTATAAAATACCTAATAAAGCAGTGATAAAAGTTTACAAAGCCGATAAAGGCTTATAACTCTTTCTAATTCTTTAAAGTAAACTAATCTCTAACTACCTTTATCTTCTCTAATTACATTTTAAACTTTCTAAAGGTTACTTTAAACCCTAAATAGTTTAATTCCTAAATATAAAAGTAGCTCTTTTCTAAGTTTACTATTAGCTTCACCTTTTTAAAAGCTGTTAAAACCTGTCGTATATACTTTTAATGTTCTTTTAAAGTTTCAGAATAAATTAAAACGTCATTTAAATATATAAAGATAAACTTATTAAGGAAGGGGTGGAGAATACTGTTAATAAGGCTTTAAAAGGTCATAAGGGCGTTTATTAATCCCATTAGCATAACACAGTACTGGTAATGCCTGTTATAAATCTGAAAGGCCGTCTTATGTTTATCCTTTTCCTTTACTTTAATATAATTAAATCTTATAAGGAAGTTAAGATTAAAGAACTAATTTACCTTAATAATCTACTCTTATATCTCTGTAATAAGTGGTAATAAATAGCGATTCTTAATTGTATCTTTATTTAACGTTCGGTAATTAATAACTATACGTAACTTACCGTCTCCCTTCTTTAGGACGAACAGCACTAAGTACCTTACCGGGGACTAAGACTTTATAATAAACCTATTCTTCAGGTTCTTATTAATATATTCCCGTAAGGCTTCAGCCTACTAGGGGTTTAAATAATAAGGCTAAAAGCTGTAAAGTTTCACTCCTAACTTTAATTTAATTTCGTAATCTTATAATCTGTAATCCAGTAATTATAATATCTTTTTTCAAAATAGGGTAAACTTCCTATACTCTACAGGTACCTTAAATAAATTAACTTCTTCGTTTATTTATAGATCGGTTTCTTACTTCTTTCCACTTTCTAAGTTATCACTTAAGCAATACGGTAGACTCTTTAGTCCTTTAACTATCTTTATAAACCTGACTTAAACTGTGCTTAATTCTAAGGGTTTAATGTGCTTTTAAGTGCTTTATATATCTTTAAAGCGATTCAGTACCTTTTTAACTTCCTTTAAATAGTAATTATAACTGGGGGACTTACTAAAGGCAAGGTAGCTACTCCTTTAATTAATTACAGGGTTATACTTTTCCAGCTAAAGTAAATTTAAGATTATATTATACCTTACTACTAATGTAACGTTAAAATCCACTTATTATTTATCCCTATCTACCTTAATTAAAAGTAGCGAGTAATAAGTGACTTTACTATTATTATATTAATATAAGCTTCCTTCTCTATTCTAAATGGGAATAGCCTCTTTATACTCTTTATTAAGGAGTTTCCTTCAGTTAACTAATAAGGGGTATACTAAGTTAGAAATACTCCCATTATTAATCACTACTTTTACTTTAAATAACCTCCCTCTTCCATCTGTTATATCAACACTAACAGAATAATACTTATACTTCTTTAATATTTAAGTTATAATAATTATCTGTCCTTAAGGTCTTATCTAGCCTAACCTTTAAATACCTCTCCTTCTTCTTAAAGTTTTTACTAACTAGTAAACTACTAGTTTCTAGCCTTTCTAAAGGGCCTGTAACCTTTTCTTAATTCCTTTTAGAAAAACAGGTAACTTTAGTAAACCTAACAGTTAACCTTTCTTAAGTTTTCACGCTTTAACGTCCAGTCGACTTTAAACGGTACGATATTCTTAAAGTCCTTAATAAGTTAATAGTACACTTTATAGGCTTAAATCGTAATAATGTTTTTTTATTCTTAAATCCGTTAATAGTCTTCCCACTTTTACTATTCCCTAGCTTTTCCACTAAAATGTAGTAAACACGTTACGACTAGGCAGTTATTAAGTACCCCTCCTTACTAACATATAGCGGGGGTTTAGTTAACTACGGTAACCTTCTGTTTATTACCAGACTCTTTTATTAGAGAGTAGGAGACTTAGTAATAAGCCGGTTCCAACTCTACCCTTACGACAGTATAGTCCCTTCTTTATATGCTAGGAAAGTGGTTATAAAGGGCTTTAAGTCTATAATGTCAATTAAAAGCACAGTTATTATACACGTAGTTAATCTACAGTATATCCCTATAGTTAGGGTAATTAATGTTAACTGCGGGTACTGTAGTTATAAAGTATAGAACGGACGAAGTGGCGCCTTCTTTTTTTTCTTCTTCCACTTGCCTTTAAGTGTGTTATTTTTCCTAAACCTCTTCCTAAAACTCAGGTAGTAACAACCCAGCTTGTTCCTCTATAAAGTAGTCTTCTTTAATAAGTTAATATTTAAGTTAGTTAATAAAGCGCACTTTATTATAAAGTTTTAACCTAATCTCCACTACTTTATCCTTAAACATTACAGTAAGACCTTTAACTTATAAGTCCTTTATTTCATCTACTAACTCTTAATACTTTTCTTTTAGTTCCTAAACCCTCTACTAGTATATTTACTTTATACCTTCTTAAAGGACCCTTAAGGTACCAGTTTAAGGCATACCAGCCTTAGTGTAAGGTAGCTATCTAAGCTGTCCTTCTTCTAAAGAAGTAAGGGTACTGATCTACTTAACGTACTTAAAGTGTTTAAACATCTCAGGGGGTACTGTTAAGAAGAACTTTCGTTTCTCCAGTTTAATTCTCTTAATTTATTCTCTTTCACCTTTTAAAGCTTACTTTACTATTTAGGTGGCCTAAAGGGCTAGTTCTTCGACTCCTTTTACTATTTTAGTAACTTCTAAGTTAGGGTCCTTCCTAGACTTCCTTAATTCCTAAGCTTACAGGGTGAGGTTTTCAAGGCCTGTAACTGCCAACCAGAACATCTCTTCCTAAAGTTAGTCTTCTATAACCTACACCTTTAACAGTTCTAAGTTTCCACTTTAAAGTCGGTCTATAATAACCTACATTTCCGTAGCTAACTCTTTTAACACACCTTTAAAAATTAGGTATACCACATCTTAAGGCTTTTCTTCCTTTTCTTCCTTATCTCTTAACTCACACTCATCCATCTAAATGTAATCTTTTTCGTTACCTACCATCTTAACATAAATATCTTTAAAGTTAAACCTAATATACTTTCCTCCTTTTAAGACAGGTTTTTAACTAATTTACTTTAATAATAGGTATTACCGTGCTATATGTCTTTTCTTATTATAATTAAAGCATTAGATCTAGGATAGATCCTTAAACTACTTCTGTTACTACTGCTGTTAAGGCTTGTCATGGTTAGGTTAATTCTAACGGTTCACTATGTTAATATCTATTAATCTAAGGTGGTGACCTATTACAGTTAACTAGTTCCCCTTCTTTAATTTACCCGGCTGGTAAGGGGCCCGTTCCTTCTAAAAGTTCTTTTAATAATAGTGATTATAATACCGGTTATCGGCCTTAATAGCCATCTTAACTAATTTTTAAAGGCGGTCTGGTTAGTCTTCTTAATAAAGATCTCCAATAACGTATTCCTTTAAGCCGCTTTAAAACAGCATTATTAAGGCCTCTTAGCCAAGTTTAGTCTTTACTACTTTTAATTTAAAGCGTATAGAGAACTTAAAGACTGAAGATATTTACCTTAAGGCTATAAGGCGTTACTTAACCCGCTTAGGGGCGTCTAACTCTTTAAACTCAGTCCAGAGTTAGTTAATAAAAACGTTAAAGTCGTTAAAAAGAGCTTAAGTCTCAGGGGCTTCCTTTTATACTCTATTTATAAAAAGGTCGTTAATTATCTTTACGTAAGGTTTATACCAGTAAGCGGCTACTTTATCTAATAGGGCTCTAGTAAACCTAACCTTTCCTTCTTCTTTAAAGAACTGCTTATTATAATAAGTGATATAACTCTAAAGTTAAGCTATCCAGGACTCTAGCTACATAGAGTCTTCCTTAAAGCGTAACAGTAGGGGGAACTTCACTTGTTTTTTCTATAAGCCTTTAAGGTCGTTATTCTCCAGCTTAACAGCATTAAGCCGTGCTTAAAGTTTTTCAATAAGACTAATACGGCTTTTAATATCTCTAGGGAAGGCTTTATTAAATTCCTTAATTAGGCCCTACTAATTAAGGTTTAAGTCTTTAAGGTATACAGCCAACTTGTTAATAATAGGGAGTTAGGGTTAGGCTTACACCTCCTTAATCTCCTTTCCTTTTCTAAAGGTTAATATATTAGTGGGAGAGAGGTAATGTTTAGGAATTTAATAAACAGCATTTAGAACTTAACGTTAATATCGTATTATAACCTGCACCTAACACAGGCCTTAAGAGGACTAACGTAAGTTAAGATAAAACGTATAGCAGGACGCTAACAGGTAAGGGGCGTTCCGAAGACGGCTTATTAAGTTAGCACTTTTAAACGGGGGGTTTAATGTTACTATAAGTTACTGTTACTATAATATATAAAGGTAAGTCTAAACAGTAGGACATAAATGAATAATTAAATATTAGCGTGAGGAACTAAAGTCCCTCACAGTAATTATGGGCATAATTATAGCTATCTATACTAACTAATTAAAAGGTACTTCGTACCTTAATCACTGTGCTTACTTAACATAAGGAGTGATCACAGTAATCAGAATACCCTTAATCACTATGATCACCGTACTCTTAGCGAGATTAGAGTGATCACTTAACGATTGGTCGTAGGGGCTTCAGGTCTTTACACCCCTGGCCCAGTGTGCAGTACCGTATGTACTGCCTTTCTGCACTGTTCCTTCTACAGGGGATTCGTCAGGCCGCCCCAGCCCAAGTGACGGCCTGCAGGGTCGTCACAAGTACGTTAATAAAAACTTAAAAAATAAGTTTATTATAAAGTCTTAATCCCTAACAGGGTACTTAATACTATTCGTCTTAAGGAAGGGAGATAGTAAGTTACATATAGTTATTAATTACTAAACGTTAAATAAAGATATAATTAAAAATCATTATCTATTACTATTTATTACAGAAATATAAGAACGGATTATTAAAGTAAACTAATTCTTTAACTTTAATTTCCCTATAAGGTTTAACTATATTAAAGTAAAAGAGGAGGATAAACATAAGACGGCCTTTTAGATTTATAACAGATATTACTAATATTATATTATATTAATAGGATTAATAAACACCCTTATAACTTTTTAAGGCCTTATTAACTATTATAACCTGCACCCGGCACAGGCCTTAAGAGGACTGGTATAGGTTAAGACAGAACGTATAGCAGGACGCTAACAGGTAGGGGGCGTTCCGAAGACAGTTTGTTAAGCTAGCACTCCCAGACAGGGGGTTTAATGTTAATGTAGGTTGCTATCACTATAATGCATAGAGGTAAGTCTGAACAGTAAGACACAAATGAATAATTGAATACTAGTGTGAGGAACCAGAGTCCCTCACGGTAGTTATAGGCACAACCATAACTATCTATACTAACTAGCCAAGGGGTACTTTGTACCTTACTTAGTCCGTTATGCTTAATAGTGCACCACGCAGTTACGGCCAAGCAGCCGACTAAATGGTGCTTAGTGTTGTCAGTCTTTATAGACCACTAAGCTCTTCCTTACTGGTCGTAGGGGCTTCGGGTCTTTGCACCCCTGGCCCAGTGCGCCTGGACGGTGTACACCGTTTTCCACACTGTTCCTTCTACGGGGGATTCGTCGGGCCGCCCCGGCCTAAGTGACAGCCTGCAGGGTCATCACATTAACAGTGTTCTCCACCCCTTCCTTAATAAGTTTATCTTTATATATTTAAATAACGTTCTAATTTATTCTAAAATTTTAAAAGAATATTAAAAACATATGTAACAGGTCCTAACAGCTTTTAAAAAAGCAAAGCTGACAGTAAACTTAAAGAAGAGTTATTTCCACATTTAGGAACTAAACTATTTAGGGTTTAAAATAACCCCTAAAAGGCTTAAAATGTAATTAGAGAAAATAAAGGCAGTTAAAAACTAACCCACTTTAAAGAATTAAACAGAGTTATAAGCCTTTATTAGTTTTATAAACTTTTACTAATACTTTATTAAATACTTTATAGAGATTATAAAACCATTATATAAATTTACAGGGATAAGTAAACCGTTTAAGTAAACTAATAAATAGTAAAAGACGTTTAAAGACCTTAAACACACCTTTATTATAACACCAGTCCTAACTCTCTCTGATTTTTTAAAGCCCTTTTAAATCGAAATGGACTTTTTAAAGTTTATAATCGGTAAAGAACTTAATTAAATCCAGGATAATAAAAAACGGCACCTAATTACCTTCTTATTAAAAGGGATCAACCGCTTAACCCTATAATACCTAATTTATAATAAGGAACTAATAGTAATTATTTAATGTTTTACTAAGTAAGTACTGTATTTAAACGGTATAAAAGAACTAATCCAGGTCTTTTCAGATTATAATAACCTTTAATACTTCCTAACGAAGGAACTTAGCCTATAGTAAGTACAGTAAGTAGAGTTAATAGCCTTATTCCATTTTTAAATCCACTACGTTAAAGGAAAGGATAATAAATAAACTAATACCTTTAGCCAGAGATAAGATTATAAAGATATTAATCTGGTCTTAATCCCTATTATTATATTTAATAAAGTTAAAAACAGTATATTAAAGTATACGTTATAAGTATTAAATAACTAAATATTAAAATAAATTATTAATATCTATATAAACTTATAAACAGAGTATAATATCTATTAGTAATAATAAGACTTTTAAGTAAGAAGGCTAGTAAAAGGAACCTGTAAGTATAAGTACCCCTTAGGAGACTTTTTAAGGCACGTGTAACATTATAAAAAAGAGTACTTAATATATCTAAAATATAATAAAACCAGTTATTAGTTAAAATAGTTATTAAAAGGTGTAAACAGCATACTTAAACTAAAAGTAAAGCTTTAATATTAAGAGAAATTATACATTTATAACTTAAATAAGTAAAAGGAGTACATTTAACAGGTTTATAAATCTTAACTTAGGGGACATATAAGCTAGGTTAAGACTTTTATATAAGTTTAATAAACGTACACTTTCCCAGGAATAAAAAAGCTAGTTAAAGAAGTGGTTAATAACTGTAATGTCTGTTATTAGAAGTAAAACCGACGTTATAAGCCTTATAGACTTTTTAAACCACTCCTTATACCACAGGCTTTATAAAGCTTTATCTCACTTAACTTCGTCACTAGGATTCTAAAGTTTAAAGACCCTATTATAAGAGTTACTTATAATTAAGTCCTTATAATAATTAACAGATTAATGAAATAAGCTTACTTTTTATTAACTTTAAAGGATATAACAGTGGAGTAACTTACTTATATCTTTAAGAAAAAGGTAATTTTATAACACCTTTAACTAAATAATATCGTCACGGATTAAGATAAGCTAATTATATTAAAGTTCTAATAAGGGCTAATGTAAAGAATAGGTGTAAAGAGTAAGCTTTTAACAGCCTTTCACCCACAGACAGATAGCCAAACAGAGTAAGTTAACCAGATACTTATAACATATCTTTAAGCTTATATTAACTTTAAATAAGATAATTAGCTTAAGCTATTACTAACAGTATAGATAACTTATAACATAACGCCAGTTAAGTTAACAGGTATATTACCGTTCTTTACTAACTACAGTAAAGAGCTTAAACTCCGTTAAGGCCCACTTACCGGCACCCCTTAAGTTACAGTCCACATAGATTGAATGTAAAAGCTATATAACCACCTATAAGCTAAACTTAAGTTCACACGCGAACGAATAAAGAAGTTTACTAATAAATATTAAATTAAGTAACTAGTGTTTAAAAAAGGACTTTATTATAATGGTAAACGAGTTAAAGGACTAACTTTTTAAGAGGGGGATTACGTTTACCTTTTTTCATAAAACTTACATTCGAAACGACTTAGTAAGAAGTTTAACTTTAAAAGGTATAAACCGTTCCAGATTAAGAAGAAAGTCACCACCTTTAATTATAAATTAAACCTACCTGCTAGTGTAAAGGTGCAGATTAAGGTTTTTCACATTTTACTTTTAAAACTTACTTTAAAGGGAGTTCCTCTAGAAAAGAAGATTAAGGTCAGCACTAATAAAAATAAGTACGACATTAAGGAAGTTATAAATTTATAAAAGGGAAAGAACACGTTTAAATATCTTATTAAATAGCTAGATTATAGCCTTAAAAGTAACTTTTAAGAACCTGTTAGGAACCTCTCATACCCTAACTTAATTAAGGATTTCCACTAAAAGAATCTAAACTAACTAAAACCACCTATAAAGAAAAGGCGTAAAGTAAAGATTAAACCAGTTAATGTAGCCCTAAAGAGGTAAATTAACTAGTTTACTTTAAAAATAGAAAAATAAAGATAAAGTCTAACATTTAAACTGCTAAACTGAAAAGTAAGACTATTACAGGACTTAAAGCTTAAGAAGTGGTAAGAAACTCCTTAATAAGTATAGAAGGACATTTATCAGAACCCTTAGCTATAAGTTACAAGGACCTTAAACTTAATAAAGAGGCTAGGCCTTTAAAGCTCTAAGTAAGCTCTATATAAGTTATATACGTAACAGTACAGAGAATTAAAATGTTATAAACTAGTAACTTACAGGACAACTTACCCCTTATAACCAGAAGACTTACACTTTGCCATAAACCTAAGGAAGGAGTTAGAAGGTAAAAGGCGATCTAGTATACCTTAAGGTCTTCCAAACCAGTTATGTAATAGTGTGTGGTAAAAAAGCATATCCACAGGAATAAGCGGTGTTAAGAAAGGAAGTCAGCAAAAGCAAAAACAAATAAAAAAGTCACCTTAAACTCTCCAGCCCTAAGAGGCAAGGATTTAAAGCAATAAAAGACCCTTATGGGACTTGAACCCATAACCTCTCGCTAAAGGAAGCAAGCGCGCCGCCACTACGTTAAAAAGCCGTTTTCGTTTATTAAAGGAAAAAAGTTACAAATTAAGTTAAGAAGACGTTACAGGCTATAGCGACACCTTAAGAGGAAAACCTGTAAGGAAAAAGTCCCAATCTTAAGAAACCAGTTTAGCCCAGACTAGGTCCGCTACCTTTACCCGCTCTTAGAAGGATAAAACCTCAGCCTTACAGGAAAATACTTTTATTACCTTCGCTTTAATAGCACACCGTTACGTTTTAACATACTGTAACTTCGTAAGGGAGTTACAGTACTTAATAACTACCTAGTTATATAAGGTGTTTAACTCCTTTTTCTTATCCACTAAACCTTTAATAAACTTATTAAAGTAACTAAACGTGTTACATAAAGAAGGTATATTAACGGATTAGCACTCACTACAACTATTAGATTACGCTATAACTTAATATAGTAAAGATTTAGTTTGGTAATAAGTGTAGGGAGATATCTGCAAATTAAAGGCGTTAAGGGATTCTGTAAGGTAAATACGACAGTTATAAGAAGCCTTTTCCAGTTTTCTCTGTCTTTTACACTTTTTAATGTAGTTAGAAGATATAATAAAGGTAGAAAAGGAGAGAAACAGACCTAATGATTCTTTATAGAAAAAGAATGTTAAAGAGGGGGAATTATGTAATAACCTTACAGGCCGTCACTTAAGCTAGGGTGGCCTAACAAATCCCTTACAGAAGGAACAGTGTGGAAGGACGGGGTATACCGTCTAAGCGCACTGGGCTAGGGGTGTAAAGACCTAAAGCTCTTATAACTAGTAAGAAAATGCTTAGTAATTTATAAGGATTAATAACATTAAACACTGTTTAGTTAACTGCTTAGCTATAACTACGTAGTGCACTATTAAGTATAACAGACTAAGTAAGGTATAAAATACCTCCTAGTTAGTTAGTATAAATAGTTATAGTTATGCCTATAACCATTAAGAGGAACCTTAATTCCTTACACTAGTATTTAATTATTCATTTATATCTTACTGTTCAGACTTACCTCTGTGCATTATAGTGATAGCGACTTATAATGACATTAAACCCCCGTCTAGGAGTGCTAGCTTAATAAGCCGTCTTTAGAACGCCCTTTACCTATTAGCGTCCTGCTATACGTTCTGTCTTAACCTGCACCAGTCCTCTTAAGGCCTGTGTCAGGTACAGGTTGTAATAATAATATAGTAAATCCTAATAAGGAGGAATACCAGTTTAAAGTTAAGAGTTTTATAAACAACGTGTTTACCGAGACTTTAAACAAGGCTCTTATAAAGGAGATGATATATAGTGGCAGGAAGATTACTATAGTTAAGCCAGAACTAATTCGTGATAAGGAGTGGTTATTAAGAGAGTTTAGCCGTGAGGTAAATTTTGTTATATCTCGCTGCCAGGTTTATTACCATACCACTATGTGTGTGAAGTACTTTATTAAAGAGGTTTTAAAAGTGGATTTAAATAAGTGTAGGACTTAGCTGTGCCGTTTCCAGGCTTTATGGAAACTTATACCAGAAACCGGGTTTACAGATAATGGCCTCCTTAAGGTAAAGCGAGACTATTATATAATTAATCGATATAATTAAAGCATGGTGATAGGACTAATGTATAACTACAACATATCACTAATTCACATACGTAAAAAGGGACTGGTGCTTATCCACTATATCTGTAATTACACTATAAAGCTTAATGCTTCTATATAAAGGCGGCTTGCCCTTACCACCGAACTGTCAGACCTGGTACGGCAGTACTAGGAAGAGGTAACAGTGTAGGAACGGCCACCACAGTGGCAGATAAAATGAAATCATTCCTATTATAAGTGGCAAACCGAATATTCATAAATAAAGAGCTTTCGTAACCCGAAGTACTTAGGTACCTACTTGGTTTTACAACTGATTTCACAAACGTTCCTGTCTAGACCTAGGTATATCTTAATTCATTATACTGGGCTTCTGTAAAGCAGTGGCCGGCTTTACATATAGCTTTGTCAACACTTGGCCGGGAACCATATACTAATAATACATACTTTTAAGCGGACGGGTTTAAGCTGCCTTATATGGAAGCTTACAAACATCGCGAGTCATTACTCGAGAACCTCTGCTTCTACGATTATATGTCCTTCGTAGTGCTGAAAAAATAAAACACGGCTTAACAAGGCGCACTACCGATTCCATTTCCACCGACGGAAAGCGTTTGTAAAGGTTAGGCCTAATAGCTCCGTACTGTTGGTAGAACATCCATCCCTGTCTTTAATAGTCGTCTTATAGATTAGTTTAACGAACAGGACAAAGGCTTCGTGAAGAAGTAAGTACGTATTAAGAATTTACGAAAGGAGAAACTACTCACAGCAAATTACCAGGAACGCGGTCTTACACCTTACCCTATTCGTTCCCTGGGAAAGGTTTCAAAACCAGCCAGCAGATAATATACCCAAGCTTTAACAAAGGCTCGAGGCTGGGCTCAGCGACCGCATTCGCTCCTACGTTCGTAATATAGCGTTATTACGCGTTTCCGTGCAAGATACGCAGGCCGACCGTAAGATTTAAGGCCTAGATCAGGATTTTAAGGACGTTATGGACACGCACGCCTTCGATAATCTGGCAGCGGTGGTAAAGGATTCTGTGGAGGCTAAGGGCGGGGAGTTTAATTTACAGTAGTATTACGAAGCCTTCTTAGGGGTTTTATCTGCCGTTTAGGAAAGCGAGATAAACGACTTAGTAATAAATGCAGCACTAAGACGTCTGGGTGAAGAAGCGAGTGCAGCCGATATATAATAGGACGTTGTCAGCACTAGTGTCGAACGGTGCCGGGAATTCTACGAGACCCTACAAGACGTTTAAGATTCCCCGTTTCGAGATATAGGACTCCTTTGCTAAGAAGAGATCGACGCTATAATGAGATCCTAGAAGAAGGAAGACGGTAATGTTAGGGCACAGATCTAGGGTATAGAAAGCAATAAACCATTTACATCTACCTGTAAGGCTGATACAACGGGTAATGTTCTGAGACATCTAGCTAAGACGGCGGCAGCCCCGACAAACAGTGTTAGATCAGGCATATAGATACATCTTAATATTATTCCTTATATGTCTTATATTAGCATCGCTTTAAGTTTAATAAAACAGTAGACGTTAAACAAGCTACAGTCTATGGCAGTATTGCTCCCCGCAGCCTTCTTAAACCAGCGAGGGACGTAACTCTAGGAGGAAAAAGGGAGGCAGCACTTCCAGTACATCGGTGGAAAAGGCAGCACGGGTAAATCCCACGTGATATATGCTATTAAGGATATGTTTCGGCTAAAGGATGTTCTCCACACACTATTTATAACAGGAGCGAGCGGAAACGCGGCCGCACTTATTAGTGGAGTGACGCTCCATTTAACGGTAAATATTGGATTTAAGGGTAAGAATGGAGCTATAAGGACCATTTTAGAGGATAAAAGGCTCTGCTGAAAGAGTAGGTCTATGTTAATTATTAATAAGATCAGCTAGGTGGGAGGCCTTACACTGGTTTCAGTAGATAGCCGCTTAAGACTTTACTGAAATGACGCTTATTAACCGTTTAAAGGGACCCCTTTTGTCTTATTCTTTGGCGATTTCTTTCAGTTCAACCTGGTAAGGCAGACCAGCCTACTCCTACCCAATCCTAAGGATTGTAGTAATCAGAAGCCCGAGAGCTTAGCAAAGCATGTCGCCGCGCATAAACTATTCCTTCGATTTACAACTGTTATTATGCTATAAGAACAGGTCCGTACAGCTGGCTGTCTAAAACTGCAGAGTTTCCTCTACCACCTACGTAACGGGCAGTAAACCAAGCTTGATTTCCAACGGCTAATTTGCCGTCTGAATAATCAAGCGTCGTAACCATCTTTCGCTAATAGGTTAAGAGCGATCACACTGCTGAATCAAGACAGATGGGACCTGAATATGGCGGCTGTGGTGCAGTGGGCTTACGCCCACAGTAAGCATATCTCCATTTTCATTACAAAACACGATATAGAAGCAGGAAAGCAGCTCCACGTAGAGGAGTTGAGCAATGTCCTCCACTACGGAGATAACTCTCACCTCCTAACCCCTGGCTTGTTCTTCTACACGTAAGGGATACCGGTAGTGGTGACCCGGAACTAGCTTATTAGGCTGAAGTTAGTTAATAAAGCGTCGTTTAGGGCCGCTAACATCATTCCTGATATCTCTATAGGTGCTATTGCCCTCGCTAGCGACACGACACTCCACCTGGCACCCCTGATAGCTATGTCTCCTCCAGTCGGACAATATCGCAGAGCTCGCAATACCTGGACTTCCACAAGGGACAATCCTAATTAAGAGTAAGATAGTAGCTATCTTAGAGACTATAAGGGGAAAGAAAACTAAGTCAAAAGGCAAGCCAGGATTTCAATGGGTCACACATAGGACGGGACCTCTGTGCACACTGGTATTCGTAATAACGGACCAGAAAAGTCAGGGAAAGCAGTTTCCCAAGGTCCTTCTCAACCTTAAGGGCGTCCGCGGTGGCGGCAACACGGAAACGAAGCCAAGCTTCATGAGTTTATACGTGCAGCTATCAAGAGCAGAGCGGTGGGAAGGGCTGCATCTCTTCCGAAAGCCAGCACGAAGCGATTTTATCGAGCCGAAGAACATGCTGGATAGGGAGATGAAAGGCGCGGTCCTCAAGCTGGAAAGATTGGGGGAAGAGACTAGGCGGCGGTTTGAGCAAGACTACAGGCATAAACAATGGTTTCGTGATTGGAACGACATACCGGAGGCAGTCTCGGCAAGCGAAGCCGCCGATGAAGAGGACGCCTCGCTGATGGGGGGAAAGAGGTCCCGGAGGATCCACGCGAAGCCAAACACAGTATGTGGCCCGAGCCCCAGGTTTGTGCTTCACAATTGGTCCGTGCGTTTTTGTGGTCACATGGTCGGGCTCGGAAAAGGAACCTTTCGGAACTTCCCGCTTCGCTTTAGGAGTTCCTCCAGGCACTTACCTTTAGTAGTTCCTCCAGGCATAGGGGGCATGTCAAAGCCAGCGATGAGGATCCTTTCGGAACTTACCTTTGGTAGTTCCTCCAGGCACTTCGCTACGCTTTAAAGTTCCTCCAGGCACTGACCTCTGGTAGTTCCTCCAGGCATTGGCCCGTGCGTTTCACATGAGCATGTTTTTTCCGGCCTAAGGAACCTTCCGGAACTCCGCTACGCTTTAGAGTTCCTCCAGGCAATGAATTTTTGATGCTGTCGGGCGCGAATTGGAGAAGTTGTCAAAGCCTGAGGTACAGTAGCAGAAACAAGATCTGAGCTTGGGGCGAGAACTGGGTCGCTTACACTAAGCGGTAAAATTTCTGCCGGCAGAAAAGGTACATAGCGCACGGTAACGAGGACAAAATATGGGCTCGTGGCCGAGAACTAGGTCGCTGACACTGGCGGTAAATTTCTGCCGGCAGAAAAGATACATAG
>Ga0247780_1000449_pt1 | contig 39139 bp, 29 predicted proteins | sample UWRJL079202R5_FD_179927 | JGI IMG/M metagenome (GOLD analysis project Ga0247780, IMG submission 179927) | Plant litter microbial communities from Arlington Agricultural Research Station in Wisconsin, United States - UWRJ-L079-202R-5 | ecosystem: Environmental > Terrestrial > Plant litter >...
GCAAACTGGGCAGGGCTCCCCCCCCCCCGTGCCTCTCTGGGGTCCTTAAGTTTCTTCACCCCCGACTTCTTTGTGCCAACTGCATTCTTGACACCCAAAAACCTCGACTGAAACTCCTTCTCCCTAACCAACTGCAAAATCGTATCGATATCAGCTAGCGGCAGTTTTCCCCACCCCCGCAGCGCCGGCGCAGCCCCTAACATGCCCGCGCCCCGAGCGGACTTAAGCCCGCTGACCGCTCCAACCGCCGCAGTGCCGCCAACGCCGCCAACGCCGCCAACAGTCATGTGCCCAGTCGCAGCATGTACTGTGCGGCTCAGTCGAATCCACACACTTTTCACTCTGTCAATGGCTGTGTTTCGGCTCTCTGTTCAGGACTACAACTACTTCCCCCGGAACGCAAACTCGGCGGTGACGCACGCAAGAGGACGCTATGGCGAGTTTTTGCAGAACCGGTAGAAGCGGTCACAAGCTATGGTACTCGAAAAAGACGTTCGAGGTGCCTTTTACATGCTTGCACGGTGCCACACCCTAGCTTGATATCCCATCCCACTCCATTGGGTCATTAGGAGATGCCAACGAGAGGCACGACCAGGGGGGAACCGATACCCCATGGTGCTTCAGAATACCTGGGTCCAAGCTTTATTGCCAGGCCTTAGGCTGGGCTTCGAAGGACAAACATTCTACGCGACAGTCGGACCCCTAACGCTAGGCAGCTTTGGAAGTTGCGCTGTCCTCGACGGAAATCCGGGGTCATTATTGGTGAGATAAGTCGCGCATTGCGTGATGTCGTTGGCAGGAGACACCGAGTCCTAGGAAAGTTGGTGATCTTGTCACACAAGTTGAATCTGGTCCAACGCAACACCAACGCAGTACCCCTTTACGCACTGTTGCTCAAGCGCCACCAACCTACGTACTGATGTCGTATTTTCATCCTGGAACCAAAGCCTCTGCCTGAAAGGCGTGTCACACCGTAACCACAGCCACCCAATCGCATTGGCCTAGCTCAAATAGATCAACTCTCGAGGCGGTCAGACCCAACAGCCCTCCTTCGCGTTACCCAACCACCGGTAGAAAGGACCTAGGATAAACTATCATTAAGAACAACGTGAGCCCTGACATCGATGTAGGGTGTCAGCGCCGCACGCAGCTGCGAAGCCCGAGCAGCTCTCTGGAACGGAAGAGCAAGACTCGGAGAGTAAGCAGCGAATCACACAATCAAGCGAGACAGTCAGCAAACATATGACCAAATAGGTAAGCATTGAATAGTCCTTGACACGGCTGAGTGCTTACGAGAACGGTTCTAAGTGCAGGCATGATTCACACATTGTCTTGGTGGTGGCTGCCCAGGACCAAGTTTGAAGCGGTGTCAAGCAGCGGGACGGCACGGGGTCGTCCCCTAGGCCCACGAATGGTTCGAGCCTCTCCTCGTCTTCGGTTTGTCTATTCCTTGCAAAAGATTGAGCCAGAGATATGGGTGCATAGGTATAAATCCCCATGGCATCCACTGACTTCCTTTTCTCTCCCAGTCCAAAGCCACCCGCTACCACCCCGCACGATACCAGAAGCCCCGAGACCGACTACCTCTTCTAAACCATGACTTTTACCAATCTGATGGACCGGTACTCCCCGGGCTATATCGAGATCATGGGTAGCGTCAGCGTCCAACTCGTCTACCTCGCCTTCGGCCTCCTTGTGGAGCGACTTCGCCCTGCCTACAAAAGCTCCACGACGCCTAAGATGATGACGCAGAGCCTCCGAAACCACGTCGTAGCCACTCTGATCCACGTCGCATACGTGATGTCCCGAGGCGGCGAGTCAGTCCTGACACGAACCTTCGCCCGCCCATACCACGCTCCAACATGGACCGAGGTAGTGCGAGATCTTATCATCGGCCTCCTCCTGCGAGACGCCCTATTCTGGGCGATCCATCGGCTGTGGCACGCGCCGGGGATCTACGAACTCATCCACAGCAAGCATCACGAGCTCACACACCCGGGGGAGCACCACATCTTGACCATCAGCTACATGTCCGTGGCCGACTTTGTGTTTCTGTACGGCGTCCCGGTTGTTGCTGTGGCCAAAGTGTTGGAGATGAATATTGTCACGACGCTGCTGTTTTCGTTTGTCTCGGCCGCGGGCGAGCAGGTCAAGTTGGTGTGGGGGGATGAGGCCCATGATGAGCATCATTTGGGGAAGCCAGGGAATTATGGAGCGTATGGGGTGATGGACTGGCTTTGTGGGACTAGCTCGTAGGCTGGGGAGTTTGGGCCTTGTGGTGCTTACCTAGGTGTAGTTGGGGCAAAGGGATGGGTGCGGGTCACGATGTCATGTTTTGGAGACAATGGAGATGGAATGATGCTGTGTTTGAATGGCTGTGTCTATTAAGAAATGAATATGAATCGCTTCATGTTCGACCCTTGAAGGTCCCTGAGGTAGGTTTAGACTCGGCCCTCCAAACTTGCGGGGTTATTGCAAAGGGGAGTTCTCCCTCTAGTTCTCAAGCACTTATTTCCTCGTCTTTCATCCTTTACCTTGATAGCCCGTCTGTTTGTCCCTCCGCCTCGCAATGCCCGCGAAAGCTTTTCTTACAAGCGGTTCACGAAAACGAAACAACGGCGGCGCTCTCACATAAGACAACTACTGCCTTCTCAACGGAACCGCAAATTAGACCAACGAGAGCACCCCATATTGCTTATTCCCTGGTATGAGACCTTGAGCGAGCCCTTACGCCTGGGGCCCTTAGATTATTTTATGTCTGGCTCACGTATCTCACCCAAGGTAATACTCGGTAAAAATGAAACAAAACCTATACTTTAGATTCCGTGTCATCTTTTCCTTATGTTAAATCCATCGCATCATCAAACGAAGCAGGAATCCCAGCGCAGGTCCTCGCGCTCGGCGAAATCGCGCACGTTCCAAACGTCGAACCACTGCGGCCATGTTGTGCCGCGGCTGCTGGCGAGAGGGCGCGAGGGGGGCCTGGGGGAAGACGAAGCGGAAGGAGGGGAAGGCGGAGGGGAGGGTGGGTTCGGAGGAGGAGCGGGAGGTGGTGGGGGAGGTGGAGAAGTTTTGGGCGGTGTCGCCGCAGCCGTGCAGGAAGATGAGGGTGTGGGTGTGTGGTGAGGTGGAAGGGGTGGTGAGGTTGGGGATGGTGGGGATGGTGGGGATGGTGGTTGGGGACATGGTGTGGAATGGAAGATTGGTGGTAAGGTTCTAATTTGGAAGGTGGGGTTGGGGGAAGGGGCAAGTCGGTCGTCACTAGGCGCTGTTGCCTGGGATCCATTTGAGGGCGCCAAGCGCTTTCGGGCGCGTCCCCAGCCAGTCCTGGGCAATGTGTCTGATGGAAACTTTCCGCAAACACTGGAGTGAGGTACGTCTTTAAACGAAAAGGGTGTTGCCAGCACTGATGGTTGCGATAGGAAATCATGACTGTACGAAACAAACACGATATTTCATGATGTTCCTACTCCATCTCAACTCTCCGAAAATCAGACCCGACAAGCGCCTCTCCAAACATGATGCCTTGTTAGTGGCCGACTCCAACCGTTGTGTATCTGCCGTTGTCCCCTGCTCTAAGTATGATCAGATAGCTAGCATTCTTGATCACAAAGATCTTGTCTCCTGGCAGTAGGCACTGATGTCTAATCCCGATGCGACCCTTCTTTGTCGTGAAAAACCTCCGGGTTTCGAACATCATGTCCAGCATCTTGAGGTATGGTTTCGATGCTTTTACTACCGAGGCTACCCTCTCGGTGTGGCTGGCTTCGTCACTGCTTAGGGTAGCAGCAAAGTCCACGACTTCGGTCCATTCTGGCAAAAATTCCGACTTTTTCCTTTCCAGGAGACCTGAGGAGGACTCTTAGCACAGCCGTGTCTGGCCGCGCCAATGCGACGGAGAATCGATGAAGCGCCAGACTTCGTAACGAGCGCCCATAAATCTTCGACTCAGGAGGCCTTGGGCCCCCGCCCCTCGGGTTCGCCCCTCGTGTCCGCCAGAGATCCTCGACAGTGTGACCCCGTCCAAGCCCCTCCAACAGCCGAAAAGATCGCAGAAGCCTGTCCGCCCCTATCGTCTCAAAATGCGTCCCACCCAAATTGGCAGTCTCGTCCTCTTCAAAACCCTCCAACGCAAGGACCCGGCACTCACAAGACTCCAGAAAAGTAGCTTGCTATCCGGTGGCCCACCCGCGCTGTACACCCTCCAACCGCCCTTGCTCGACCACAGGATCGGATGGCATGGCGCGTTCAAGTCAGGAACCCAAGACGGGAGGTTTGGCGTGATACGAAGCGATCGATCGCGCACGTAGTATAGCAAATGGCTATCAGCGACCAGATTCGCCTCGCTCCCATGGCATGCGGCGAGCGCAAAGTCCAGAAACACTTCGTCAACCGGTTTTGAGTAGTCCACAGCCACGAACGGAGTTGGCGAGTTTGATAGACCCAGGAATGAATACACCAGATCACGCGGGTTGAGGCAAGTCCCCTGTATCACGAAGGCTTCATGCGGGAAGTGGGGTTTGGCCGCATCATCGTTGTAATACAGGATGCTGGGGGTCCGAACGAGTCCGAACGAGCACCTCACTAGTGGAGATCATTGACTTGGCTTGCTCGAGGGGCACCGAGAGGGCGAGGTCTCCGAGTGTCATGATGTAGGTGCGGAGTGCGCCAATGGGCCGCCAAAACCGGCTCATGGGGGCTCGACCGTGGCCCCAAGGCCACGACGTGGGATCACTAGTTGACTAGGTGCATGCTGGCATCTTCTAGCGTTGATGGGGAAGCCGCTATGCGTGTTTTAGCCTTGATACTTTTGGCTTACTGCCGTCCAAGCGGTGGGTTGAATTCCGACTCTGGTTTCCGGAGAAGATGATGCTACAGGAACGAACGACACTTACTTTGATAGGCATTGTGTGTTTACCTACTTTGACTAGAGGGGGCTAAGAGTTATGAGTGAATAAAGGAGTTATCAAGATCTCAAGGTTCTTTTTGACACATCGCCGCAGCCCGCAGAAGATGCTGATCACCGTCACAAACACGCAAAACAGAGGATATTAGGTGCCATATCTTCAAATTAGTACTCCTTCACCCTAACTCAGGGAAGAATCAGGAAAAGCTCAAGACAAATCAGCCACAGCTCACCCCAGCTTAGGACTATGAAGGAAAAAGGAAATTTTGTGCGTCCAGATCCGTCCCACATTACCAGGCTGTAATCTACATCCCGATGGTCAGCGGTAGGCTGCTGAACGAGAAACTCCTAATGACTCTGGGCGAAGTTTTATTTGCGAAGGGCTTCTCAAGTCGGCTCCTTAAGTATCGCTCCATTGGTGCAAAATGGTCGTCACGGAGCGCGGGACACATCACCAGGGGGGCCAGTCTGGTGGCGGCGGCAGCTGATCCGACAGCTAGGTTCTCAGCCACCAGACCCACCGATTAACTTTTCAGCTAAAAAATTTCATCTGTCGTCAAAAACGCGAAAACTTCCACCGCAGTTCTGCTGACTGACTGCCTTGGGAATCTCAAGTCACTTTGAGACATGCGATTAATTGACACGCAAACGCTGGCCCTGGAGGAGTTCAGCGGCGTCCAGACGCCCAAGTACGCCATCCTCTCCCACACTTGGGGCAATGAGGAGCTCAGCCTCCAGGAGTGGCTTCGCCCTTCGCGCGCCACGATCGAGAAGCAAGGTTACAACAAGATATTGAGTGCCTGTGCAGTTGCGTTGGCGGGCGGTTTCGCGTACCTCTGGGTTGATACCAACTGCATCGACAAGACCAGCTCGGCGGAGCTATCCGAGGCTATTAACTCCATGTTCAGCTGGTACCGGAACGCCGAAATCTGCTACGCCTATCTTGCCGATGTGAGCGCGCAGGGGCCGACTTCAGGTGCCAGGGTCGGCCGAGGAACCGCGGGTGCACCGACGAGACCATGGATGGACGACTTCAGGGCGTCCAGGTGGTTCACGAGGGGCTGGACATTGCAGGAGCTTGTTGCGCCGAGAAACCTGCTCTTCCACGACAAGGACTGGTCGTACCTGGGAAACAAGGTCAAGCTCGCAAGCGAAGTGTCTGGTGTCACGGGCATCGCCCCCGAGCATCTTGTCTGGCCGGATGGGGCTGATTGCCCTCCGCCGTGGGCGCACACGTCGTTGGCCGAACGCATGTCTTGGCTCTCCCGACGAGAAACTGGGCGGGTCGAAGATATGGCGTACTGTATGCTGGGCATCTTTGGGATCAACATGTCGCTGCTCTACGGCGAGGGCTGGAATGCATACTTCCGACTGCAGGAAGAGCTAATCAAGACATTTGACGATCATACCTTGTTCTGCTGGACAAACCATCCGGATGCAACCCACCTTGGCCAGGCCGCAAACGACCCGGGATTCCTCGCCCCCTCCCCAAGCATGTTTGCCTGCGAGAAGCGAACAGCTAGGTTGCCACACGAGCCCGACCTCGCACCTCTGTCGCCGTGCTCTGTAACCAACGTCGGCATCTCCATCACCCTTCCGTTACTGCGGACGTGGAACCACTTCATCGGGGTGCTGAATGTGAGAATGGGAAAAGATGACGTTGGAATATCCCTCAGTGGGGACATGGCGACCCGTTCGTTCAGAAGACGGAGCGCCCCGCTCCCTCCAATCCCTCTCAGCCGACGAAGCAGAGACGATTCTTGTCCCAGCGAGCTATTTATTCGAGCAAGACCTCTCCCAAAGGCGGCCCAGGATTCGTTCCGACAGACATGTAAAGGCCTGGACTCGCGGTCCGGCTTCCTCCTTACATTCGGTGGCCGTGACGAACTGTGCGGCATCAACACGTTTCCGATGGGAAGTCTCAGGGAAGGGCAGAGCGTCGTCCTCCCACGAAGCCCTTACCATTCCGATCCCGCCCTGCCCCCCGCCAGGGCCACCATCCGGGACTCACGATGCCACAGGATCTCCACGGGAGTCATAGTGCAGCTCCGCGGTTGGGGGGGCTTCTGCAAATGTCTGTTTCTCTGCGTTACCATATCCGATTCTCCGTATGGCACAACCGCCTACTTTAACTACATCCGCCTAAAGTCGTCATTTTGGTCCGCAACTAGTGACTTGGGTGCAGCTCTCCTAGAGTTGGAAATGGCCGTCGCCAGCAACCAATTTGCGGACGGCGGAGTCAAGAGGGAGACCGGCGCCATGAAGCCCGGCTTGGATGTTACCATTGCATCTCATTCCTTCTCCACGCCCCCGTACGAGGAATTGAGACATGCACATATTGCTATTGTACGGGGTCTTGACTCTCAGGAATAGGCTGGCTTTCACGTAAGAGAGAACTTTATATTTTGCAGGCAGAGGAATTGAAAGGACGAGTAAATAAAGGTGTTGAGTAGGTCGAGCCCCTTGATCATAGACTAGATGAAACCCAAGATAAACTACACAACCACCGCCCTCCGCAATTCCAATCCCGTTGCCAACCCATCCACCACCAGCCGAAGCCGAGAGCATGGCTCCCCAACTGTCCCCGTTTTCCTGGATAGCCCTCATGTTTCTGCTCTACGAGATCGAACAAAACCATCCAATTCCCAACCACGATCCGATTGCTCGAAAACACGGTTTGCCAGCGCTATATGCATCGATCGGGGGGCGTGTTCTTAGGGCTTCTTGTCAAACTGCAGCGGCAGTTCTTGGCGCTCAGGCGCGCAGGCGCCTTATCGCTCCAGGCTTGGCTGGAGCGCAGGGGCCTTGGATCATGTGCTCTCCCCACACACACGGAGCTTCCATTTGTATATAACTAGGGAGTGCTTCGCACTCCCCTTTTCTACCAAATCAAGTCACTTTGCAACTGCACTTCCGCTGCTCCTGAGCCCCTCGTTCCTCAGCCAAAACGTTCCACACTTCTCCTCATCTACATTGTTTGTAGGCCAATCCCGTCTCTAAGATGAACCCCCTGGTTCAGAACCACCCCTGCATTGCGATCAACATGAAATTCTTGGCACCCCACAACCCCCTCTACTTCCAACCACCACAACTTTTGCTACCGAATAGATACAGTTATACAGTCTTCTTCCTCCGATTCCTCTTCTTCTTCTGATTCTGAGGATATATCCAAATCTCTCCCTGCCGCCAATTAAGAGGCCCTCACGGCCGCGATGGAGGCGAACTTGGAATTTGGATCAACCTGGACCTTCTTCCGTTTATGATGCGTTGTCAGGCGGAGGGCTCCCTCCAGGGCCTTAATCTTTCGCTTAGCCGCAGCCAGTTTAAAGGTCTGCTTATCAAAGGCCTTCTTAACCTTCCTGTGCCAAAGCCAGTCACGTGGAGAGGGCCTAACTAAGTCCAAGAATCGTAGCCCCTGCTCCCTCAACTCCTTAGCCTTCCTAAGAGTACTCCATTCAGTCAGGTCACTTAAGGAGGAAGTAAAAAGGGGGTGTTTAAAGGCCTGGACCACTGGTGAATCAGGGGAGAGGGTTAAAAAGGCCTTAGTATTAGAGTTTTTAAAGAGTTAGCTGCTCCTTAGGAGTTTAGCTAAGCTAACCGGCTATAACCCTGTTACCTTCTAACCTGCACGTATATTAAACTCCGTAAACGCCCTAAACCAAGCCCAGTAGTACGTATCGAGAAAGGCACGTTTACCGGTAATAGAATCTTCATAGTAGCCGAGTTCTAAGATCTTAGTGATCCTGGATTAATAGTATTACTTTAAGGGGCTGAAAACTAATAGATTAAAGGGTTAGAGAACGTAAAAGGTGTAGGGAGGTAGAAAAAGAAGGTTAACGTTATTCTTAAAGGCCGCTTTTATAAATTAATTAGTTATATAACTGCTATAGTTGTTAAGAATTAGGAGTTTAAGGTCCTTAAGGGTCTTAAGGGCTAACCCTGGAAGGAAGACTTTAATAAACTAGGTAAAAGCTATATTATTATTAATCCAGCTATTTTTAATAGCGTGGAACCTTTAGTGCGTAAATAGCTTTATATTAATAGAAAACCATTACTGTTATAAGCTTATACCCTTAAAAATGACTAGGAGGGAGAGAGAACAGCCCTTAACTAAGATCGCCTTAATAATCGTTATCTAGATATAACTACTTAGCTTTTTTCGCTGTAATAACTTATGGTCTTGGTGACTAATAACTAAACTGTTACTTTTAAGGCTGGTGGTAAGCCCAGTTTCGTCTATATTTTAATAGTTATAAGTAAAAACCTTAATAATGTTAGGAAGTTTAAGGCGATTAAACCAGGGCCAGATAACTTCCTTAATGGCGTTAGAGACGTAAATAAAGTTAACCCCTTTATTCCTAAGGGTCTTAAGTACTGGATTCCTGTAAATAAAGCGAGTAGACCATTTCCTGCCGATGCTATAGTCGTCACCACAAGATACACAGACTCCCTAAGCTATAAGGCGTATTTAACGATATATAAGGGGGCACCCTAAGGCCGCCTGTAATAAAATCCATCTCGTAAGGCGTTCTTCTTACATTAAAGAAAGCCTTTGTTGATTAGTGTGAGTAACGGCTTTTGGAAGCCGGCCGAGGAGGCGACCACAGAGGGTAGAGTAGTGGACACAGTGATTCCTGGCGGCTTCGCGGATAGGGGTACCGTTAGCGACATTGTTGGCGGTATTGCGCAAATCCAACTCATTGGGGCGATTGGAAGGCATCTCGAGAACGGCTGTTGAAAAGGGGATGAAGATTGGAAAAGAATTGATCGAATGGGTAGAGTTTTTATAAGGAGGTTGAGGGCAGAGATGTGGGTATTCAGAGTGGTCCTCAAGTGGTCCTTATGCAGGGGTGGTTCTGATCCAGGAGGTTCATCTTAATTGTTGCTGCCCTCGGGTAAATCCCCGAACTCTGACCCGATACGCAGGCAGCTTGCAGGCCTTTCTTCCGACGGAATTGGTCATGCTCATTTTCGCCCCTCGGCTCTTAGGTGGCGGACCTTTTATAGCCATCACGCTTCATGTTGTCATGGTTGCGGATCTTTGTGATGGCAACAACCGGTAAGGCGTGCAAAAGCAGTTTACGCTGTCTACCAGCTGACTGACGGCCCTCTAGGAGCCAAGCGTTGTATTAAATGTTCTGCTTCAAACTGGCTGTGGAACTTCTTGTCCCCCAGTTTGCATCACTCCTGATATCGCACTCCCTCTAGCTTTCCTATCTGCTCTGTGGCGTGTCCTTGGGCCTAACTCTTAGGGAGTAATGTCGCGTGGGCGAGGTATAAAAAGGCAATTTCGTGTGCCCAGATTCGTCTCACAAAACGGCCTGGTTGTATGAGACGAATCTGGATATGCGAAATTGCCATTTCCTTTCGCAGTCCTGAGCCACGATGAGCTTTCTCTGATTCACCTTGAGCTGTCCCTGATCTTTCCCTGAGCTAGGGTGACCCCACAAGTGGCCCGTTTTCACACCTCTCCCAACTAAAGTTGCCTTTCGATGGAACGTAGAGGTGTAAGCCATAGCTAGGCCGTCGATGAAGTCACTGATAACAGCGGCAATGTCACCAATCCATAATTTTATCTGGTTATCAAATAACATTTTCTACTATTAGGGAATATTAGCCGTATAAATAGCTCACAGAGGTGTGGGGCGATCAGCTATCTGGTTACGTTGGGGAAGTGATTTACAGCCTCGATATACCTCGCTTGGATTGGGCGGAAATGGAATTGCCCACCATGGCGTGAGCCAGTGGCAGTTAATCATTTTTATTATCTAAAAAAAAAAAAGGAATTAGGGTTAAACTTTTCGTCCAGTTCTTAAGGCTTAAATCCATAAAGATCTAACTCTTTCGAACATCCAACCAGGTCTCTTCCTACATTGTGGAAGTCTCCCTTGTCACAGTCTTCGTCCTTGCTATATGATCCCAGCACATCCTACACCGACAGCGGGTCGTCGGTCCTACCATTGACGTCAAAAAGTCTGCCAAGTCCATCTAGGCGGCCTTGCACACCAGCCTCGGCCTCTTCTGGAACACATCATTCCTTTTCAATCTTGTCGTTATGATAGCTGCATTTTTATCGGTGGCTGAGGAAAACTCTGCCTGCATCGGACATTTTTCACGTCTGTCGTCAATTGTCACATGGTCTGTCGTTGCCTTGACGTGGCCTCTGTACCGCCGGGGCTGTCACCATCGACAGTCGTGTGCATGGGGCCTAGCCATTGCTTCTGCCCTCTGTATGACGCTCGTTTGGCGGTGGCGAAATATCCACTATCAAGGCGTGTTTGAGATGATGTGCTACGACCGAATGGACGGGGATACCGACTTGCGGACCGTGTCGAGAGTAATTTGGCTCGTAGTGGAGCTTTTGGCCTTTTCGTTGACCGGCTTGTTTCTTGCTTATGAACATTTGTCCTGGAAATGAATTGGGCAACAATGAACCACCTCCCGCAAGACGCCCATCCACAGGCAATCAAAGTTGGGCATCAGACTCGTGCAAGTGCCCTTCAGGGTTGATCAACAGCATTCTCGCCCCCGCACCCCGGGACCATGGGGAAGAGAGAGCAAAGTACACATACCGGCAGCATCATGCTTGCGTTAATGGGCGTCCTTAGTGTCGGATATGGGGCTCTGGTTGGCTTCTAGGGAACGCTGGTGGCGTTGACTTGGCTGCATTTGGCCGTGCCGAGTCAGTTCGTCTAGGGTATTGTGCGTCTGATTCGTGAACTTCGTGCAAGGGACCGAAGAACTGGAGAGAGCTCTATGATACCCATATCATGTGCATGCGATGCACTATGATTGTCATACGATGTAAGTGACGTTAGGTTGCCCTCAGAGAATGCTCCAGGTTTTGGAGCGCCCCTGATCCTAACGCCGTGGTGGAGACGGTGAGAGGATAACCTCCACAGGCTACCCCTCAGGGTTGCTGCTGTCTTGCCATTTTTAGCCGCAACGCCGCGTTCACTGAAATATCGGGGAAAGGCTTTGTTCGGGACCCGACTCCCAGAACTTCCGAATCTCGCGTTTGCTCAAATGTATCAGAAAAATTTCCTTCCGTACGAACCAGCTTCAGATGAAAACGAAAATGGGGTTCAGTAAGGGAAAAAGGCCTCTGCCCTCCCGTTAATGAGGCGTTTTCTTAACGCCCTGACAAATTTTGTCAAGCAAAGTCGAGGTTGCTGCACTGCAGTCCAATCAACCATGTCAAACGAAGAGGCCTGCACGACTGCCTGAAAACTAAGGCCAGGACACAAGGCACATCATACGTCCCAAGCGGGGTAACATTCTATCTAGACGCGTCCTTCCAGATACTATGGGTCAGCGTGATGTGAAGTTATCCGCCCAATCTTAATCGTACCGCCATGCTGTGTATTAAGTGCCACGACTTGTGCGGTCTCGTCGATCCACATCAAGACAAAGACTTCCTCCATCACGAGACTTTCGTGGAGCTCCACCAAAGTGCCGACTCGGGATGCCGTCTCTGCCAAATCATCCACCGAGGCTTCGAGGAGAAGCGGGAGAAGGCGACCAGCGAATCGTGCGCTGTGATGATTAAATCGAGACGTAATACTGGCATGGAGGTATCCTTCGTGGCCACCAACCCAAGAGCGGGCGGAGATCCACAAGCCAAGGGTGACTCGCTCGTCATCGCCGTCATATTTGAGAGTCTGGAGCTACCCCGTGAGTATTCTCGCTCTTCATCCACCCAGACTCCCTTTTCCCTAATACATGAGTAAGCCCGACTGCAACTAGCCGCTCAGTTCCACGAAACGTCACATGACACAAATACCGGCTCTGACGTCGCCTGCCAACTTGCGTCGACATGGTTGCACGAGTGCTTAGAGAATCACCAACTATGCAGGCAGGCGGCTTCAAACGAACATCCACCTTTGCCAAGTAGGGTTATCGACGTCGGCCCATGTGGTGCCTCGGCTGAACCGTATCTACTCGAAACTTCGGGTCTGACTGGCAAGTACCTCACGCTGAGTCACTGCTGGGGCGGCGGACAACCCATTCGCACGACAACAGCAAATATTCAAAGCCATCGTCTCCAGGTCAAGGTCTCCGACTTGCCGCGAATATTTCGTGAAGCTGTTCAGGTCACGCGCATGCTAGGCTTCCGATACATATGGATCGATTCCCTATGCATCATCCAGGACGACACGAAGGATTGGGAAGCGGAAGCTGCCTTGATGCACCAATATTACAAGCTCTCGCTGTTGACGATCGCGGCCGCCGATGCAAGCAGTAGCGAAGACGGTCTGTTTCGAGACCGGGATAGGCTCAGAAACCAGCCCTGCGAACTTGTGATCCGCGGCCTGAACGGCTCTTTACAGACCGTATATGCTTTTACGAACAGCATGTCTTCGGAGCTGAAGAGGTCCGGTTTGTCAGATTCGTTCAAGCCGTTCCCACTCTACAGCCGGGCTTGGGTCCTCCAAGAGCAAGTGTTGTCGCCACGGATCTTGACGTATGCCCGAGATCGCATCTTTTGGCGATGCCAAGAGGCACTCTTCGACGAGCGTGCCCCCCTTGCGAAACGGATCGAAGGCTTCATCAGCGGGGACAAGATTTCTAATATCGTAAGGATGGCAGGCGATCCTCGGTCCACCGACGCAACTGTTGCCGAGCTCCAGCAGAACTGGATCTTCCCTGCCGGCTCGGCTCCAGCCCGGGCTCGTCTCTCCAGAAATATAGGTTACCACAAAGAAGGTTGTTTCCTCCCTGAAGACAGATTTCTCATCGACTGGGGAGATATCGTCCAAGAGTATACCGAGAGATCCATGACGTTCCAGACGGACAAACTTATAGCCATCAAGGGGATTGCAAATGCGGCGGCGCCAATCGTGTCTAGGGATTACTTCGCAGGCTTGTGGATTGACTCGCATAGGTCGATCACGATGGGACTGCTGTGGTCCTCAGGCCGGAAAAAAATCGGGCACCAGAGGCTTGACATCGCTCCTTCGTGGTCCTGGGCTTCCACGCCTGGTGAAGTGTCATGGCCAGGCCATTGGCTATGCCAGCTGGAGTGCCGAATCAGGATTCTCGAACTAAAAAAATTCGAGACGGCTACGAGGGCCAGCGCTGAGCTCGTTGTGGAGACGCATCTCCGGGCCGGGCGCAAAGTTGGGGACAATGCGTTCGCTATTGTTGACTGGCCGCCGACGCAAGCGGCGGATGCTTCCTCCCCTCGCACCTGGCCAGTTGACCGCCTAACGACTCCGGTAATTCTTGACGAGAGTCTTGAGAATACCTCGTCGGTTTGGTTTGCGGAAGTAGCAGCCGGGAAAGTTCATGTGCAAGGGGACCGAAAGGATCTGCACTGTCTTGTACTTGTTGAATTAGGCAACGAGCCCACATACCGCCGGGTAGGTTATTCAATATGGCAGGAGTCTATCTGGATGAACATGGAGCTTCCAGAGACGAAGAAGATGAGGCTAAAGGTTGTATAGATATCATTCTTGCCAGACGAATTCTAGGACACTCTATCGCTTAATTCACGTCCCTTGACGACCGCAGATTACTTGGATAAATAAGAAACCGGTGTGCGTGCCAGTTACCATCGCAAGTAGATTGATTACCTCAGGCAAGCCTATTTGGAGTAGTGCGCTGTAACATGGGCGAAACCGGCTCTCGAAAAGCTCTTGTTTAATGCAAAAGAAAAAGACACACAGACGTTGATCACTGTATTTCAAGACGCCATCAATAGGAGAGGTTGCATATGGTTAGATATGTTTCCACGCCTTATTGTATTTAGAAGAGGGCTTCCTGTATTCTCTAACGGCCTATTATAATGCAATTCAGGGCCTTAATAATGTAAGTAAGGCGTTTCGCGATGCAAATGAGGTCTCTCATAACCCCAGTAAGACCTCTCATGTAATGATACAGGCCTTACTGTTTTGGTCTCAGGTGTTCAAGAGTTTCTCTGACGTATTACCTATTTCCACTAGGTGCCGAACCACGGTATCCGGACAAATCGATGATGGTGGCAACGGTGTGAATAGACATTTTCTTCTCAACTGAATAGGGCTAAATCCTCCTCTCTCTACCTCTTGGCGATGTCATTTCAGCACTTATTCGAGATTCCTGAGTAACAGCTTCCCAACCCCTGTGACTCCTGCATCGCCGCCGTGTTCGTCGACCACTCTCTTCATCAGTTCCATCAGCTGAACCATGATTGTTGCGTCAACTCCCTCCTCCTCACAAGCAGCGACAATGTTCCGCACACCCTCGAGTTGCATTGCCACAGGGTTGCCCATATTATCCTCCCAGCGCTCTTCATCCCACGCAGAAGCGATATGTCCAAGGTAAGGGATTAGAGCGGTTAAGAACGGCACGATCTGATTCTTCACAGTGCCTCCGACGGATGGGTTTGGAGAGCGCTTCAGCAGAGCCATGCCAATGAACGAGCCTGCAAACATGCCGTACATGGAGGAGAGGGCGGCGAGGTCAAATCGCGCCGCAGCAGTGATATCAGGGCCGAGATACTGTGGCGTGCCAATCGAGGATAGAAGGCCGGCCGCCACAGAAAAGGATGCAGAATCCTCGCCGCTGGCTACCAGGAAGCTTTCCTGCCCACCGATCATCTGGGGTGTCACCATGATGGCTGCATCAAAGTAGTGGTCGACGTGCCACGTCTCCCGAAGCCAGGCTTGCGTCTCTCGAGCTTGTCTTGGGGTGCCATTGGTCATGTTGACAACAGTCTTCCCGGCGAGAGAGGATGAAGCCCCGAGGGCTTCAAAACACTGGTGAAAACTGGGGTAGTCGAGGAGACAGACAAAGATGAGCGGATTCTTGGAGACTGCTTTCGCGAGGTCCACTTCGAGCATGGCCCCGGCATCGACTGTGGTTCTAACCTGGGGGCGAGTAGCGGTGCGGTTCCAGACGGTGACGGGGGAGCCTGATTTGAGGAGGGCCAGCACAGCGGCCAGGCCCATATTGCCGATTCCAATGAATGTGATGCCGGATTGTGCAGCCATTTTCAAGAGGATGAAGAGCTTTCTGGTAGGGAGATGCCAAAATGATTAGAACAAAGATGCTGAGCTTGACAGAAACTCTCCAAGAAGGCAGGTCTCTGGGGGTGCTTTTATATCTGGGGGACTCTGCAGAAGCCCTAGCTGCTCTCGACCGCCCAACTGTCCATTCTGAGGACCCCTCAGGCTTTATCTGGGGTGCAAGTAGGCATCTTACATTGAAGCTTTTGCGCAATGCCTGTCGGCTATTGGCGTCGCCCTCGTAAGACGGTGACTTGGCAGTCCGAACGTGGGTATAACTGAGTCACTGACCGCAAACGAACTCTTCTTGATGGGACGTGCGCACTCCGTTTGTTTGGGGTTGATAGGATGCTGGGACATGCACTCTCAGTTGATTTATCAGCCGCCAAGCCGTTGCGACACTCACAACCGGGTCATCAGGGAGACTGCCCTGGGACATGATTTGTAAGAAAGAGCCAAACGCGATCGCTAAGTGGCCCAAAATGGAGCAATATTTGTCCCGCTTACTTCTTCGTCATTTCTCAAGGATACCTACCTACTCTGCAAATAGATGACTGAGGTAAATATTATAACCCAGCTTATGCGAATCGAAATCTGAGCTGATACCACTGTGGTAGCAAAACAAGACTGCCGGAACCCTTGCCACCTCATTCAGAATCCAACGAGGACGACACATCGGTTGTCTCGTCATCCTACTGGTTGACCGCTTCATCAGATTTATGCTGCGTCTTGGCGTTCTTCCTGGCGGATTCCACCTCCTCAAGCTTTCTCTTCTCCTTCTCTAGACCAAAGGTCCTCTTCAAGCTCGTCTCCCTGTGCTTATATGAGGTCAACTCTCTCTCCCGCTCACCGATGTGAGGCTTCTTGTACCGGTTCAGGTACTTGTCTGCCTCTTTCTTTATCTCCGAGTATAGGGCGAAGATATCCTCTCACTAAGCTAACACGGTGGTAAGTGTTTCTACGGGTTCACGATTGCTATGGTACTCCACTTTACTGAACTTTGCGTTATGTTATTATTGGTCTTACATTGTAGGAGCCGAAGGCTCCGTCCTGTAAAGGCAAGCGGTCCTTCTATAAATCTATCTGCAAAGCTAATGTACAGCGAAAACGACGCGCGCGCGCGCCGCGTTTGAAACTTTGCTAGGTTATTCTATTGAAATCCAAGGAAAGACTGGTCTCGAATACTAGGTTCGGTGGCGGCTCCTGAGAAATTGTGTCTATTCAGGCCGTCTGGTTCTGTTGTGTCTACCGTTACTTGTTCGGCGGCGTAAAAGGAAACTTCACAGCTCACTATCGTCCCGCCATCGACCCTGGCTAGTTGAAAATTGCTCTCCGGTATCTGAGACTAGGTCTTACACTGTTTGGAAACACTTGCTTGACACCCGGACCTTGCAGACCTCACCGGGGGAGCTGGGCGGCCATCGGATTGTAATGCGTAAATGAGGCAAGTAGTTGAGATATCGTTGGACTCCCCAGCCAAATCAGCTTAAAAGTGAGCAACGATAAGCAAAATATGAGACTTCCAATATCGCCGCATTCTATTCAATTAGGCACTACCTGGCTATGGTCTCCGGTCTATGCCCCTCCGATATCTCTATTGTCCATGTTATTTTCCAGTCCCAGGTTCGAGATATCACCAAGACGTTGCGACCAAAGGTTATTGCCACTCTATTCGAGAAACGTGCCAGTCGCTTTGCCAAACTCAAAGCTAGTCTGATAATGTCCGAACAGGGCAAGCTCAGGCACCAAATCAGCTTTCGTAGCGCCCTTTTCGACGTCCCAGATTCGACAATCCATCCTGATCAGAGGCCGTACGATGATCTGGTTCATGATCCTCGGTTCTGCTATTGGTGACACGAGGCCTCGAGCACAAGAATTCGTAGAGTTCGCGTGATGTGTCCTCCACCCCTGCCACAGCCTGCGATTTGTAGACACCAGGTCAGTTGGAAAGGCGGTGTCTATCCCTTGCCTAAGACAGGATGAAGACTCTTGTTGGCTTATAGTAGTGACTGCATCTTTCTGGTTCCAGGTGCCAACAATAGTGTGTTCCTTTCCTAAAATAGTCAGTGCTTGAGGACTCCAGGTAAGAGCGAGAGTAATACTTTATGTGATGGATATTTAGCTATCTGCCAAGGTAACAGCTTTTGTTGAAAGCCCAAGGAAACATCATCCTAAAGGGGCACCCGAATGGCACAGCGGTAGGATCAATACTCTTCGCTAGATTTTGTGGCTGTTCTGGCTCCTTTCTGTCATTTTCTTCCCGCCGTTACTTGATGTTGCTTAAGAGGGTTTGGTGGGGGATACCTACGCAGAATGACCTGACTTTAGCGCAATATGAAGTGAGAAAATTACTGAAAATCACTGAAGTACGCGCTACCCATAATTAGATACCCAATTTGTTTTGAGATTCCTCCTCTCTACTGTCCATCAAACATTCCCTCGCTTATATCACGCTGATAAACACGCCGACTAGCCGGTCACCTAGATAACATGCATAAACGCCGTTTTCATCTCCGGGATCCCCTCGGTCGCTTCTTATTCTTCACCCCTTTGGTTCTATCCGTTGATAGTAACTTGACTACTGCTCCGTGCTCTGCTTCTATTGCCTTGCCTAGTGGGGTCTGGCCTGAGAAGTCCCTGTGATTTAGATCAACATCGCCGTGCCCTAGAAGCAATTCCACAACCTCTGCATGTCCCCCGGCCGCTGCTATGCTTAGTGGTGTCCGGTCCAGATTATCTGGCGAATCTGCTTGGACATCCAGCCGCTCTAGCAGCAATTTGACAACAGTCTTGTGCCCGCCAGCCGCAGCTTTCCAAAGCGGGGATTGCTTCGTTCTGTCTGCCAAGTCGGCTTCGACGCCTAGTTGTGCGAGGAGGAGCTCGACAACACCAGCGTGGCCCCCGGCCGCTGCTAATAACAGGGGTGTCTGGTCTCTGTTGTCTTTTGTAGTGACCTTGAAAATATGTTGGTCGAGTAGGAACTTGACAAGTGCGTTGTGTCCTCCTCCTGCTGCTAAATGCAAAGGTGTCCGCCCATCCTTGGTTTTCATATTGGCCTTGGTGCTGTGTTTCAGCAACAGCTCAACGACTGCCTCGTATCCTCCTGTCGCCGCTACCAGCAGAGGCGTCTGGTCTTCATCGTCCTTGATGTCCACTTTCACATCACAACGGGCTAACAATAATCTGACCACTTCTTCATGCCCTCCAGCTGCTGCTAACAGCAGTGGTGTTTTTCCATCCTCGTCCCTAAGGTTGACTGCAGTACCATCGCGTTTTAATAGTGACTCGACAGAACTTCCGTGCCCTTCTGTCGCCGCTATGTGTAGTGGTGATTGTTTCTTCCGATCCAGTAGGTTTGTTTCAATGCGGTTGCAGCTTAACAGCAGTTCCATGACCGGATTGTGCCCCCCAGCCGCTGCTGCATACAATGGCGTCTGCCTATGGCGATCCTTGTGGTTGATCTCGACATTGTCGCAGTCCAGTAGCATCTTTACTATTGGTTCAAATCCTCCCTCTGCTGCCCAGAAAAGTGCTGTTCGCATAGACTTGTCTTCCGAATCAGGGTCGACATCTTTCCTTGCCAACAGGTGATTAGCAATGATCTCGTGTCCCCTTGCTGCTGCTATGCAGAGTGGCGTTCGTCCCTTCTTATCCTTGAGGTCGGCCACGATATCTCTGCAGGATAGCAGTAGCCTAACGACGGGCTCATGCCCCGCCTCAGCTGCGCTCCAAAGAGGTGACTGTCGGTACTTATCCACCGAGTTGACTTGGACATTATGCTGCAGCAGTAGTTTGACAACGCCCTCATGTCCCCCTGCTGCCGCTGCGTTCAGTGGCGTCCGACCTAGAGAATCTGCCGTATCTGCCGAATCCGTTACGCTGCCCCGCCGCTCTAGCAACAGCCTAACAACAGCCTCATGTCCTCGATATGCTGCCTTCCAAAGAGGTGTTTGTTGATCGTTATCCACCGAGTTGGCTTTGACATCACTGTGTGCCAGTAGCAGTCGGACAATAGGCTCGTACCCTCCGGTTGCCGCGACGTTTAGTGGCGTCATTCCGAGATGGTCACTTATGCCGGCTTTGATGTGCTCGCGCTTTAAGAGCTGCTTGACGACCGGTTCATGTCCTCCTGCTGCCGCTGCTAGTAATGGCGTCCGTCCCTCCTGGTCTTTTGCGTTTATATCGACGTTATCCTGAGATAGCAAAAGCTGAGCGACGGCTTCATGTCCTCCGGCCGACGCTGCTAGTAATGGCGTCCATCCCTCCTGGTCTTGTGCGTTTATATCGACGTTATCCTGAGACAGCAAAAGCTGAGCGACGGCTTCATGTCCTCCGGCCGACGCTAATAGCAGTGGTATGTGCCCATCTTTGCCTGACGTGTTAGCCTTGACTCCCCGTGCCAATAAAAGTTCGACAGCCTCTTTATGTCCTCTTTCTGCTGCGCGGCACAGTGATGTCCACCCATCCTCATCTGGCGAAGCAGTTTTGATGCTGGTACGTGCTTGTAGGAGTTCGACAACTGCTGGGTGTCCGTTTGCTGCTGCCCCTGCCAGTGAACGCGATAGCAGCCCATCTTTCTCTTCTATCTCGGCCTGAACTTCCTTTCGCGCCAATAAAACTTTCACAACTCCTTGATGTCCCCCTGCCGCTGCTGCTAGTAATGGCGTCTGTCCATCCCCGTCTTCTGCGTTTGCGTTGACCTCATCTTGCGCAAGTAAAAGCTTGACGACTGCTTCGTGTCCTCCAGCCGACGCTAATAGTAGTGGTGTCCGCCCGGCCTTGTCCATGACATCGGCCTCGACACCTCCATGCGACAATAAAAGTTTGACGATCGCTTCATGGCCTCCCGCCGCCGCTAGACAGAGGGGCGTCCGCCCATCTTTATCCTTCAGGTCGACACCAACATCTTTACGTGCCAACAGGAGCTTGACAACCGCAATATGTCCTTCTGCTGCCGCCAAAGATAACGCCGTCCGTTGATTCGTATCCGTCATGTTAGGTGCAACGTCACTACATTCTAAGAGTAGCTTCACAATCCCATCGTGGCCTCTCTCTGCCGCTAGAGAAAGCGGGCCCCATCTGTCCTCGTCCCTTAGTTCGGCGGCACCCCCACTGTGGGCCAACAATTCCCTCGCCAGGTTCTCAAGTCCTTGACCAGCGGCATACGACAGCAGGGCACTGGGATCTTCAATCGTTTTCTCCAGCAGCGCAATATGATCAAATGCATCTGCACCATCATTCTGTGCCTCAGATGTGCATTTGATCTCCACAAAAGCCACACGGTACTGCTGCTCGTTTACTGATCGGATCTGCCTCTTGGTTGCTAGGGCAATGCGCTTCCCAACAACAAATGGCTTCGTAATTCGATCTGGCTCGATTTCCCATACTTGGCGAATAGTTGGACTCCGGAGTCGCTCCAAGGTCGGTACAAACTCGGTAGCAATGGTGGCCGACAAATGTTGTCCCATGCTTTCCAGTAGTACTTGAAACCAGGTTCCGTCTTTGCAAACAACCAGCAGTCGGCCGAATATACCGTCAGAGGTCGGAATTGCGGTCGATAGTACGCCGTCCGCCAGAGTCCAGGTCGCCTGGAGGTGGACCTGGTGCTGGGTGACGGCACTTTCCATCCCCACTAGCTTCACTTCACACCTCCCTGGGTTTCTCTGCTTCCCATTCCGTGTAAGACGGTCGTTCCGTACACAGATACGTTTTGCAGGCCCGCTTGACCAAGAAGGCTCAACTGTATCCAGGAACTCGAGTTTGTCGCTCCGCTCCCTTTCGAAATAGTCCTTTGCCTGGGATTTTGCTCTGATGTAGAGTGCAATTCCTCGGCCCGTGCTTTCGCATTTTATGTCCGGAAGAATAGCAAGATGTAAGCCTTGTTGACCCTGGTCCGTAAATCGGAGCTCCAGGTGGATACCTTGGTTGTTGACAGCTAGGGCCTTTCTGGAGATGCCTGAAGGCTTGAAGCCAATATTGCCAGAGTCGACGAATGGAGCCGGAGAGGTTGCCAGAAGGCCGCCGCGATTTTCGAGCGATTTCCATGCGAAGAGGCTGTAATCGTCCACAGCCCTCATGATCTCTTCTTGAAGCCTGATGAACGACTTTTCCCCTTCTCCATAGAGCAGCGGCAAGTGGATGTTGAAAATGCCCATTAAACAGTAGGCAAGGTCTTCAACCCTTGTTGTCTTCCTCTTTGAAGCCCATGACATTCTTTGTGCGACGCTGGCCTCGACAAGATCGCCCCCCAGGAGGAAACGGACGGGTATACCCGTAATTTCGCTGATTTTCTGTCGTAGACTTGACTTGGTACCTATTTCTTGCCATCGCTGGTCAAGAAATACGACGTCCAGTGGGGCGATGAGCTCTTGCAGGGTCCATCCTCTGGTAAACCATCTGGCCTGCGGGAAATCATCCATCGATGACACGTCGGCAAGGTAGGCATAGCAGACATCGGCGTCGCGGTACCAGTGATACATGCTGTTGATCGCTTCGGAAAGCTCTGCACTACTCGCCTTGTCGATGCAGCATGTGTCAATCCAAACATATTTGAACCCATCTTCTGCAGCCACAGCGCACGCCTTGTTGACCTTTTCATATCCCAAGGACGCCACAGCATCGTTTCCGCTGATATCTTGAAATGTGAGCTCCTCCCTTTCCCATGTATGTGAAAGGATAGCATATGGCGGGATGTTGCTGTCTTCAATTTCGGCAAGACGTAGTGTGCCTGTGTCGAGAAGTCGCATGATGCACCGGGCGGGGAGCGCTCTCTGTGTTGGGTGTTGCAAATGGTGGCAGTGGTGTTGAAGTACAGCATTGACCGGTTCGTACTCTCGCTACAGTGGGCTCCGATTGTGGGATAAGATGAAGAGTTTATTGCAATAATGACATTTTTCGCTGCGTAGAAATCAAGGAGGAAAATGTCTTGACCAAAGTGGTGGAAGTCAGCTGCAAAAGTGAAAGCGGGGGAGCTTGTCTGAACATGCACAGCGCAGGGGTGGAAAATGGCTTGAATTGATTTGCTATCTGGGGGAGGCCGCCGCAGGTCGCCGGAGGCCGCTAACTGTCTGATGATGGGGCTAGCTCTAGGCAGCAATCGGGCCGGCCAATAGCTGGGTCAGTCACTTTTCCACTTCCCCTAAACTGTCTGAAGCGGGGAAACAAGACCGAAGATGCAGGCAGCATGGAGTGGCTTAGATTTTAAAGCCATGACTCACGCAACTGCAAACATCTTTAACCCCGCACAAATTCACTTCATCGGCCTCCATTGTCCAAGTAGCTTTGTCCTGTTCATTGTTCAAAAATGCCTGGGAATCGGTTCTCCCATGATGGCAGTGGCCAGCGAGGCGGACGCGGCAGAGCCAGCAGCGCCCGCGGATCCGGAGCGCTCGCGCCGATCCAGGTATTCTCGTGAGTAATATTACCTAGCGCTTGAGACGATGCACACATCGTATTGATTTCGGGATAGCCAGCAGGACGGAAGAATACCTCCTCCCGATGAGGCGGTGGCCAGAGCTGAGAACACTCTCCAGAAGGCTGGCAAGGACGTGCCACATGTGCGTGAACTCCTTTTGGAGCACGTCTTTCCGCGCCGGCCAGGATACGGCATGGCAGGCAAGCCGGTCATACTGTGGGCCAATTACGTCGAAATGGCCGTATCGCCGGAGTTGAAACTGCACCGATACGACATTTCTGTGTCGCCCTCCATAGTTGGCAGGAAACTGACCCAGCTCATCCGACTGCTGTTACAAGCGCCGGAACTCGGAGAATTCCGGCATGACATTGTGTCGGATTTCAGGTCAACTCTACTTTCGCGCCGGAGATTTGTGGAGGATGCCCCGAGCATTACGATTCGCTATCGAGAAGAGGGCCACGACGAGCCGAAAAAGGACGCCAAGGAGTATGATGTGCAGCTCCTCTATACTGCTACCCTGTCAGTCACGGAGCTAACCGAGTACCTGACGTCGACTGACCTGAGGGCCCATTACGACGACAAACTACCCATGATACAGGCACTCAATATCTTCTTGAATCATTATTCTAAGTCGACTGGCAACTTGATTACGATTAACTCGAGCAAGACCTTCTCGCTGGACCAGAGCTCAGCCACGAAGGACCTCGGCACCGGACTGACCGCTATACGCGGTTTCTTTGCGAGTGTACGGGCAGCATGCTGTCGTGTGTTGGTCAACGTCAACGTCAGCAACGCCGCTTTCTACCAGGAGGGTCGGCTGGACATTCTGATCCTCCGCTTTGATGCTGGGCTAAGAAGCAAGTCCCGTACCGAGGCCTTTCTCAAGAGACTCAGAGTCAAAACCACTCACCTCCCAGAAAGAAGGAACAAAAAAGGCGAGGTTATACATAGAGCAAGGACTATTCTCGGGCTTGCTACCACTAATGATGGCCAAGAACTTGATCACCCACCAAGGGTGAGGGAGTTCGGTGCAGGCCCAAGGCATGTGGAGTTCTGGCTGGAACGTCTAGCTCAAACAGGCTCATCGAGGACCGAGAAGGTTAGTCGAGGAAAGGAAGAGAAGAAAGTATACGGGGCGACCGGGCTGAGAGACGCTTCTGCACCTTCCACGAGCGGGAGATATGTCAGCGTCTACGACTTCTTCTGGGAGAGTAAGTGGTGACCTACCCAACAGTGAACCAAGAAATCTAATATACATGCAGCGTACGGCCTGCAGATTGATAATACCGACATCCCGGTGGTCAATGTTGGGACGAGAGAGATGCCGACATACCTCCCACCCCAGATCTGCTTTGTCTTCGCGGGACAAAATGCGACATCAAAACTCGACCATGCCCAGACGCAGAAGATGCTACGGTTCGCCACACGCAAGCCGTGGGAGAATGCGGCCTCCATCACCCGTGATGGATTAGCAACTGTTGGACTCGACTCACAGACAAACGCTCTGCTGGTAATACATTCTGCCCTTCTTACACCACATACAGTGCTAATATTTTAAGGGTCAATTTGGTCTATCCGTCTCGCCGCGCTTGATCACTGTCCCTGGGCGCGTTTTAACGGCGCCCAAAGTTATTTATAAGCGGGGCAAACAAGCCACAGTGTGTTTGGGTGGCTGGAACATGGTCGAAGTGAAGTTTAACGACGCCGGGAGTTTGGAAAGATGGTCGTATCTAATGGTATCGCTGCCGGGCTACCGCGATGCATTCGACCAGGCGAGTCTGACCGACGTCATTCAGCGGTTTAGAGGCGCACTATCCGCAACTGGAATCGCAGTCCGGCCTCCTCTTGGCGGGAAGAGACTGGTTATGAATGGCCCGGAGGACACACAGCTGGATCAATGTCTTCAAAAAGCAAACCATCTCGATCTTCTTCTCATCATACTGCCAGAACACAATACTCCGATATATAATCGAATCAAGCGCCGTTGCGACAAGGATTTCGGCATCCACACCGTCTGCGTTGTTGGTCACAAGCTCGCCAAAAAAACGGGCCAAGACCAGTTTTTTGCCAACATTGCGTTGAAGCTCAACCTGAAGCTCGGTGGGACCAACCAGCTAGTTGACAGTGCTCGACTCGGTATCATTAGCGAGGACAAGACCATGGTTGTGGGGATCGACGTCACCCACCCGTCTCCCGGCTCAAGCCGTGTTGCACCGAGCATTGCCGGAATGGTGGCAAGCGTTGACAGATCACTCGGGCAGTGGCCTGGTGTGCTGAGGGTGCAGGCGCCGCGCCAGGAAATGGTGTCAGACTTGACAGACATGCTTAAATCACGGCTCCGACTGTGGAAAGATGTAGGGAAGCACCGAGTATTGCCCGAGAATATCCTCGTTTATCGCGACGGGGTCTCGGAAGGCCAGTATCAGACAATCATCGACGAAGAGCTACCTCTCCTTCGTAAAGCCTGCGAAGAAATATACCCGGCAGTGGACCAAAGGAGATCCATTCCGCGTTTGACGGTTATTATTGTCGGCAAACGCCATCACACTCGCTTCTATCCAACGAAACCGGCCGACGCGGATCGGTCGTCGAATACCAGACCGGGCACTGTCGTTGACCGAGGGGTGACGGACCCCTGCAGCTGGGAGTTCTTCCTCCAGTCGCATGCAGCCATCCAGGGGACTGCGCGACCAGCACGCTATGTTGTAGTGATCGACGAAATCTTCCGTGCCCATGGCAAGACGGGTGCGCCACCACTCCAGACAGTTGCTGATCGGCTTCAAGATGTAACCCAAAGCATGTGCTACATATATGGGCGCGCTACGAAGGCCGTGAGCATTTGCACGCCTGCGTATTACGCAACTATTCTGTGCAAGCGAGCAAGGTGCTATCTAGGCGGAGTGTTCAACCCGTCCCCTAACTCGGCATCGCCTTCGATAGCCGGCAGCATGGAAGAGACTACTATTGGAAATGAAGAAGTAAGGATTCATCCGAGGCTAAGGGACAGTATGTTTTACATTTAGGCGAAATCGCAGGTAAGCGATATCCAGTTTCCCGTATTCCTGAATATCAGGACTGACCCACTCTAGAATTTCTCCATGCTATGAAGATGTCCGGGCAGTAACACACTTATGGTATGCAGTACCAAGCACCGTCCCTCGACACAGAAACATATGGGCCTCGAGTGAAAATGGCCGGCTATAACTTCCGACATTGTGGGTGATTTGGAAAAGAATCCTTCTAGTGCGGGTAGTCTGTCACAGGTTAGCGGAGAATGTAATGAATGCTTATCTGCATGCTCACCGATAGCACCCGTCTTCTTCGTGAGAATTTGTTATTTGTCTTACACCGTAGGAGCCTGCCAGAAACACTGTACACTGGATTTGGTAGAATGGACGGGTTTGCAACTACGTGATTGTATGGGTTGTGTGGTTATGGCTGGAAGCCAGAGCCTTTTTCTTTACAGACATTTTCGCAGGATTCAGCCATCGTTATAGGATGCTGATAGCTATGTTTAATAAAAGGGTACTGCTCTTCTCTCCTAAAAGCGACAGCCCCGTACAAGACCCTGTGGAAGCTTACCAAGCAATAAACTAATTATAATGTAGTACCTTACTGTGTAAAGCGAAGAGTGAATACGCTGGCTAGAGGGTCTATTTCTTAAGGCTGCTGTTTTCTTTTTCCGGGGTGGGACTAGAAATGAGCTACTCCTATCTAGCCCAAAACCTGTCCCTCTTCACGTGAAACTGACAATTTCGTGGTATAGTGAGCTGGGGGTGAGTACTGGTAAGCCGAGGGTAAAACAATCCTGATTTTAGGCCAACTGTCTTTAAATGAGGCTCTTCTCTTTTTAGCGACTAACTACCTCTATAGTCTCACCCGACACTTTTTTCTGGCCGAGTCCGTATTAGTCGCAGATCCTGAGCAAGAGGTGAGCTGCACTGATGGCCGCCTAAGCCGAGGTGAGTCTCGGCTATACTTGCTGTGACCATAAATGGGCTGGCATGGTTGCAAGGACGGGTCCTTGGCCCAATTGGGGACACTAGCCCCCTTGCACGTAACGGTTGCTTTCCGTCGCCACGTAACTGCCGTTTTCCCTTTTCCATCTGAGAATTCACGTTGCGGGTCAATTGGAACATCGAATTGTATGCGCTCTATCAGACTATCTAGTACAGGCACTGTGTTACAATGGCTACGGTAATGTGACGTGTCTATTCTCAAGAAATTTGATTGCTATGCAAGACCCAGGTGACGCCTGGAGACTTAGATAGTTTGCAGTCTGGTTTCTTGTCCTCTGGGTAGGTGCACATAAAAGATCTGTATCGTCAATTCTCGTCCTGTTGGAGATTGGATATGGAGGAGGCAGCAGGTAGACCATCATGCTGTTGAGAAAGCCCGAATCGCTCCGAGAAACGTAGCCGCGTGGATAACCATTCCTCCCAGTGAATATCCCATTGGTAATCACCATAAGCTGCTCGCTCCAAGAATGAGCGAGGCTTTGACCAAGGGAAGCCACTAGCAGAATGAGAGACCAATACATTTTAATTTTTAGGAAGACCGACTCTGAATGAAGCTGACTGTGGATAGGGGATTGCCTTCTAATGTGTAGGTCTGTGCCTTTAGTGTGCAAACGGTTTTGGGTAAATAACTGGCTAATATTCTGGCTATGTTGTCCCATTTTGGGCTTAGCCTTGCTCTGGTCTAATGCCCATTTCTGGACTACTATTCGGGGCTTACAACTACGCTATTATACCCAGATACAGTCGCTAGCGAAATCTGTGTAATCGTACACTAATACATATGATGCCTGGTAATCAGGAGAAAGCCGGATAAGATTTTTTCCGCCTCCAGTGATAAATATTATCCGCTGCTCTCTGGTTTTACGAAATGTCCAAGTCTGAGTTAATACTCAAAAGGCCCCAGTTTGTCTTAAGGTACTTCCCATCCGGTGAGAACGCCACTGCCGTAACGGAACTCTTATACCCCTCAAGCGTTTATTAGTAAGTACCCGTTACTGTATCCCAGAGCCGGATCGTCCGATCGCCCAAAGCCAAGGCGAGCGTTTTCCCATCCGGCGAGAACGCTACTGCTGTCGGAAAGAAGGGGTTCTGGCCAGAGGCCAGAACTGTTAGAAAGAAGAGTCTGGAAACCACCAGAACAATAGATTTGTAACCATTGCCACAGACGCGCAATTGTAGCCGCGCGGCTTTGCTACACGGCTTGCCACTATTCACAGCTATAAGGAAGGTTCTCTGGCTGAGCCAGAGAGCCGAGAGAGCAATAGAATCACGAGTTACAGCCCCTTCAATTTCACAGAATCCAGAGTGTAGCGCTTCTGACAACTGCCCTAACGGAATCGCCATGCCCCTCAAGCGTCTGTTAGTGCAGGTCCCAGTAGTCCTTAATTCCTATAACCGATTTGATAAATGGTAATCTCTTCTTCCCCTAATGTTTTCTAACCTGACTTAAGGTTAGGCTGAAGGTAAGTGTAAAATTATATATCTGTAATGAAGCCCGTTCCAATATCTATCCATAACTGTGAATAAACTTTTCTACATCCTTAAGGAATTTAATAAAATTAAAGGTTATATTTAACTGTAATAAATAATAATTAGTAGCTGTATAGTATTATAATGGTATTATTAACTAACCTAAGTAGTGTATAGAAGCGTTTTTATTAATAATACCCAGTCTACAAGTATTTTTAAGAGAGATAAAGCCTTAAGCCAGTAAAGGAGATAGCTTATTAGGAAGGTATAGATAAAGTTATTATCTTTTATAATATGTTTGCTTACTTTTAAGTGGTAAACTTAATACTAATAAATATACTAAATTGCAAGCGATAGGTTAATGTTAATAATCTGTTAATTAACCTTTAACCGCGGCTTTCCCAGCACTTTTAAACCACAGATATCTTATTTTAGGTATTAGCTTATTAGTAACTCGGGGCGTTTGTTCAGGCCGACCCTGTCGTTCTTTTTAGGCTCTATATGTAATATTACTGTAGCTGTTTATATACATAGCGATGCGTTCTCTAGCGCGTGTTACTGTTAAAAAGGAGCCGCACCATGCGGTTCTTTAAACTGTGCTTCTTTTAATTAACAATCAATCTGACAATTTTCACCATAAAGACCTCCCATTAAAAGCCCAGTGAAATTCTGGCCCTTTGATTAAAGGAAGATAACCTGGTCCACGGTTACGTTTCCTTTATTGTTCCATATTAGGCTCCGTTCTATGCTAGGCACTGTCACATACTAGGTTTTGTTCCATACTAGATACGTATCTGTTTTTCTACGTCAGTTACATTTGTGTCCCTCTAATCGGAGGACCAGTAGTCTGGGAGTTGGCCTTTCAGGCCGACAACAACGTTCTGTAGGTGTGGTTCTCTTTGTGGTTTCTTTCCTGTTACGCCATCGCACCAGTTCAGTAAATAGCTTAATAATTACTTAAAAGATCACAGTGCTTACTTTATAGTAAAGAGAATACTCTTAAGTCCATTTATTACACTTAAGAGACTCTTAGAACTAAGGAATTAGGATAAAGTTGTAAGGGTTAAAGTTATAAATAGGGTTTACCCTATACAGTACTTGACCCTTAGCTATTACTAGGGTAAGTCTGTTTATTACAAACTTCTGTTAATAAATATCTAATAGTATTAGAAATCTATTTTAATAAGTGATTTTATAAGAATATTTAAAGAGTCGATATACATTACTTCAAAACTCAGATTTTCCTATATATAAATTAATACGATCTGTATTATCTAAAACTTAGTAGCAGATTAGTAAGCTGAATTTATAAGAATGGGAGATATATATACTTATAGGGTGCTATTACGACCTGCACCCGACACAGGTCTTGAGAGAGCTGGTGCGGGTTAAGACAGAACGTATGGCAGGATGCTAATAAGTAGGGGGCGTTCTGAAGACAGCTTGTTAAGCTAGCACTCCTAGATGGGGGGTTTAATGTCACTGTAGGTTGTTGTCGCTATAATGCACAGAGGTGAGTCTGAACAGTAGGACATAAATGAATCATTGAATACTAACATAAGGAACCAGGAGTCCCTCACGCCCATCGTGGTGACGATGATGACTATCTATACTAACTAGCTAAGAGGTACCTCGTACTTTGCTCGTGGTGTTGCAAGTGCTTGCAGAGCGAGCACTCTGCATTGCGCGAGCGTTCTGCTCGCGAGACTTTTCCTGCTCGTGGTGCGGGCACTCGGCATGCTGCGAGCACCGTCCCATTGGTCGTAGGGGCTTCGGGTCTTTGCACCCCTGGCCCAGTGCGCTGTACCGTACGTACTGTCTTCCCGCACTGTTCCTTCTGTGGGGGATTCGTCGGGCCGCCCCGGCTTAAGTGACGGCCTGCAGGGTCGTCACAGGTGCTTAACATTACGGTAATAGTGGTAAGTAACAGAAACTGTAGATTATTCCACTTCCGGTTAAGTCACCCGCTGGCTGTTATCTAATTTCAGAATGATAACTCTTAGTAATTTATCTCCCTAACCCATTATAAAGGGGATTACCACTAACAAATTAATAATATACCGTTAGCCTTACACGTTTAGGTCTTTTCAAAACGCCTTTTATCCCCTTAAACTGTTTACTTTACTGTTAAATAGGTCTTTAGGAATACTATTCCTATTAAATTGCTGAAATCCTATTAGATACTATATTTCTAAGGTGGATACACCTAGGCCATTTTGAAAAGTTTCTTATCTTAGACAAATTTCAAAGTGAGGATTCACTCTATAATTATAGAGAAAGTTGGTATCCTTATATATATAGTGCCAGTTATCGTTTAGAGATAATAAGTTACCTGCTGTATTAGGATTTGCTTTACGTGTTATAAAGCAGTGGGGTGTTAAGCCAGGCAGTTACCTTACAGAACTGTAAAAAGACTATTTAGCTAATGGTCTTATATAGAAAACTTCCTTATAAGAAAATGTGGTATATACAAGGCGAGCACCATCTTAGTCTTAGGTACGAATTAATGGACAGATTATACCTGGAACGATCTACGGCTAATGTCAGATATTTATTATCTCAGTAAATACTTGCATAGTTAGAGATCCATATAGTAAAGTGCCGACTGGTAGCATCGTCTTACAGGCTCCGCTCTACTAAGTTAAATTAAGCAGCCTGAAGTGAAAGCCGCTTTTCGACGAAATCATATATGGAGGAACTCTAGATATTAAAGACAACTTAGTCTTACTTTAAGGTTAGAGCGTAGCTTGGGACGACTGGATAACAAGAAGTGGCTTTACCGATAAGCAGTTAACCATTATCGTTTACAACACATATCTGTTGGCTTTGGGGAGACAGGGTTTCCAGGGATTTGTAGTGCAGTATAGAATAAGTAAGAGGGGGCAGTATGAGCGTGTTAGCCACGTTATTTTTCAAGACGTAGAAACAGAGAGGCTGCTGGTCGTTGCGAAAAACGAGGATCTCGAGACTGGGATAAGTCATCTAGGTTTCGACATAAATATGGGGTATATCATTGAACTAGTATAATACGTGGTAAAGATTAATAGAAGTTATATCAGCTACGGTTAACGTTAGCCTATAATCATCTCCTTTTATAAGCATTTCAAACAACAGAATATGAATAATGAACATACTTATGATTCCAGTACTGTATACGGAAGCCCGCTTCTACGCGGTATCGCCCTTGGATGGATGAGATGATAGGTTAGAAGTGCCTGCCGAGGACAACCGGAGCCTGAATTCTTGCGCGAGCTCGCTTCTTCGTTTTCGATGTTTCATTTCCGCCCAGACTCCTCGGTCAAACCTTGCTGCAATGGATGCCGCTTCGCAGATAGGGCTGGTAGACTGCTCGGGTATTATAGGGAGGGTTACGGACATTGTAGAAGGTGCAATATTTTCTTGCTGTATGGACCGGCCCATTCTACCAACGCCAGTCACGCCCAACTTAGTGGACATGGCGGAGGTTTGGCAGCTCCGAGTTCAAATACCATTATTATACCTCGAACAGAAACGGGTAACAGCTCGGCGTGCAGCCGTCAAACTTTGTGACATTATTTGAGGCTGACTAAAACAAATGCCGAGATGGCCCAGGATGCAGCCAATAGCTTTACTTAGACTAGGCGATTGTAGGTGTGTGCCCTATCATTCTCCACAAACGGCTCAAGGCCGTACTGACGAGACGGTCGTGCCCTCACGGTTCTGTCACACCGGTAACCGGACCTTACACTCCGCGAGGACCAGATCGATGGCTGATATACTGTACGCGAGGCACTTAGCCAAACTTTGACCGCAAGTAGCTGAAATTGTCCCAAGTGTGTTGTACCAGCGGAAGTGGTCGCCCCAAAAAGCGCGAATTCACTTGGCCGGGAAATTGAGAAGCAGGTAAGCGGTTTTGCTATCAACTTCACAAGAAAAATAAACCCTAACCCAGCAATGCCCGTCCTTGACTAGATCGGGCTGCATGAAAGATATTCGAGGAGCGAGGTGAGGGGTAGATAAGAACGTGGGGTGCCGGGAACGATTGACAATTCACCCCTCCACGCCGCACTTGACCGACTTCGGAGTCTTGTTTTTTTACCACTTCGCCACAGGGGAAGTAATTGCAGCCGTTTTCTACACAACATCTGCACGGAATTCATCATGGTCGGCGATCTCTCCATCTTATCCGAGCATGTTCTCGGCGACATGACAGCCCGGTACTTGACCGATTCAGCCGGACACGTCGGACTATGGCTGTATCCCACTGCGATGAGCAACCTCGCTCAGCGGCGCCCAACCGTAGCGAACGAGAGCTGGGTTCGCAGCCACTCGAGGGCCAGGCCGGCCGTGGTTGTCGAGCCGCTGGTGCACGTCAAGATCTCGGGCGACGACGAGCCGCCACAGCTCGGCCCGGGCCGCACCATGCTGTGGTCATCTTCTATCGACCGGTTCCGGCTTCTCGATCAACGCGTGGAGAATGGCACCGTAGTAACAGCGCTGCACGAAGACTCCGGACTGCAAATCGAACACCGTCTGTCTCCCGGCTTCCGGGGGCTTACGGTCCAGAGCGAGACCGTCTTCGAGAACCGCTCCTCCGCCCCAGTTCGGCTGGAGCTGCTGACATCGTTCTCTCTGAGCGGCATCACCCCCTACGCCACCGATGACGCATCCTGCCGCCTCCGCGCCCACCGGTTTCGGTCCGTCTGGTCAGCCGAGGGACGCATGGTGACGGAGTCGATCGAGCAGCTCCACCTCGAGAGATCCTGGGCTGGCAACATGAACTTCTCGGAGCGGTTCGGGCAGGTCGGGTCGATGCCGGTGCGGGGGTGGTTCCCCACCGCGCTGGTCGAGGACACGGAAGCGAACGTGGTCTGGGGCGCGCGGCTGGCGGTGCCTACGAGCTGGCAGATGGAGCTGGGCCGGCGATTTGACGATCTGGTTCTCGCCGGGGGTCTGGCAGACCGAGAGTTTGGTCACTGGACCAAGACAATCGAGCCCGGCCAGTCGTTTACCACCCCGCGGGCTTGGCTGACATGCGTGGCCGGATCAGTGGATGAAGCCTGCAATCGGTTGATCAGTGTCGATGTCCCCGCCGTGGAAGCTCAGCCGGTGATGGAACAAGAACTCCCGGTCGTTTACAACGACTACTGCACAAGTTGGGGAGAGCCTCGCGAAGATCAGCTGCTCGCGGCTGCCGACAGGATCGCGCCGCTCGGTGTCCGCTACCTGGTCATCGACGCTGGTTGGTACATGCCGATGGAATCTGGTGCCAACTGGGCGACGGCCCTGGGCGACTGGCGCGCACATCCAAGTCGATTCCCCAACGGACTGACTGGTGTGGCGGCAGCAATCAGGAAACGTGGGCTTGTTCCGGGTATCTGGATGGAGCCGGAGCATGTGGCCAAAGACTCGGACGCGTTCGCAAGTGAAACTGGCCACATGCTAGCCAGAGACGGAAAAGTACTGACACTGGGACACCGTCGAGCCTGGAACTTGCACGATCCATTTGTGAAGGCGTACATCGACGACCGGGTCATTGGGATGCTTGGTGAAGCTGGGTTCGGTTATGTTAAGATCGACTACAGCGAAACGCTGGGCATCGGCGTCGACCATCCCGACGGGCTGGGAGAGGGGCTGCGACGCCAGGGCGAAGGTACCCATGCGATGTTCGATCGGATCAGGGCGTCGCTGCCCGATCTGGTAATCGAGCTCGTTTCAGCTGGCGGACACCGCATGGAGGCGTCGTTCCTCCAGCGCACCGCCATGAGCAGCTACTCGGACGCGCACGAGACAGTCGAGATACCTATCATCGCCGCGGCGCTTCACCGGCTGATGCTACCCCGGCAGTCACAAATCTGGGCTGTCCTGCGCCGAGACGACTCTGTTCAGCGAATGAACTATAGTCTGGCAGCGACGTTCCTGGGGCGGATGTGTCTGTCTGGCGATATCCTTGACCTCGATGAAAGCCAACTCTCCTTGGTGAAGAATGCAGTTGAGCTCTACCGGAAAGCCGTTCCGGCCATCAAGCATGGCAAGAGTCGGATCGAAGGCGATATCGGACCCAGCTGGCGTCACCCAAGAGGTTGGCAAGGCGTGGTTCGGACCACGGAAGACGATGGAATTGTCGTCATTCACACTTTTGAGCAAACGCCCGAAGAATTCTTCATCCAACTGCCCGGGCTTGATTGGCAAATCGTTGAGGTGCTTACACCTCTAGCAGCCAGCATTGACGGCGACCATCTTGCGGTCGTTGGTGGGTCGGCTTTCGAAAGCCAAGTCGTGCTTGTGCGAAGAGGTGCAGTTTAGGAGAGGCTGTTGTGATTGTCGCGGGCATCATAGGCATCGTTTATTGGTTCTTCTTTCCATTTTCTTATCGGGTGATAGTCACAAACCTGACCGAGTGCACTCCTGAACCATGTTACCCCTGTGGTGTTTTGCTATAAAGGGGTAACACGGACGGGGATCTTAGCGGGCTTGGCACGGCATGAGGCAGCCACGGCTGGCCCCCGCGAGCGAGCATATTCGCGTTTCAATTGACAACGCCGAGATGACATTCCAGATTCTCTCCACTCCCTCCCGCAGCAAACCAAAGACTCGAGCAAAAAAATAAAAAGCCCGTTTCAAATAATAAGCCGGACAAGATATGTGGATGGAAGGATGAGACAATGTGCTCAGCGCATGGATCGTAACAGCATTTTCCGACACGATAAGCTCTCCTCTTTGCACTGGCCAATCGGGCGAGGCGCCGCCGAGACATCGATGTGATGACCACTCGCCGGGCGGTGTGATGGAGGCGTCAGCACGTGATTACGCTACATGGTTACAAGATCCACTTCTTCTCAGCGCCCCGTATTGACGACACGCCGTCAGAACTCGCAACCGCAAACCGAAACCGTGAACCTCCTGCGGCCTTGTGGTTGAGAAGCCCGACGAAGATGAACGCCAATAATGCCGCCTGTGCTGAGAGCGAATCTCTGGATGAAATCGCAGGGGACATACGTCGATCCGTACACCACACGCTTAAGTAACGCGTATCCGAAGCGCAGCTCGCCGGGCAGTTTAAGTTGGAGTAAAAGAGGAAGGCGCTTGTGGACGTGATAAAGACGCGGGAAGAAGACATACGAGCCACTTAGCAGGAGATACGCAAGCTGGAGCAGGCGATGCAAAAGCTCGAGCAGAAGCTGCGAGGGCTCGAGCTTGAAAACGCCGTGGATACTGACAAGGAAAGACTGTTGGAGGCTAAGTATGACGCCTTGATGCGCAAACTGAACGAGGTGCTGGAAGTCTGCGCTGAGTGAACTGAGTAAGCAGGTTCCCTTGCCATATGCTGGTCTCCATCTCGAGCAGGGTGTCTAACATCTAGTAGGTGCCGCCTGTCCCGGTTGTTGAGCCTTCGGGTGTCGCTGCTGCTGCTCTACTCGTGCCGGCTGCTGCATCGACCCGCCACATACCGCATGAGACTGAGGACGATCAAGTGCAGGACCCTCAGGATGCGCAGCCGAGGCGATCGAACTAGGCGAGGCGATTGACTGCAAGGGCACAACCCGCAAGTACGGACAAAGAATAACCTCGCATGGGGTCCGCCGTCGCAGCTCCATTCTCTCCGCTATAGCGAACGAGTTCTTAACGCCGATAAATAAGGTTCTATAGTCTACCGGCTCCTCCCGCTGCAGACGGACAGGGCAAGCGAAGGCGTAACGCTGGTGACGATGACGAAGATGATAGGGATGCTAACCGCTGACCACTGAAACAGTCTAGGCATAATAATCGGATAGTCTCGTTTAAAGATATTTACGGTAACGGATATCCTAAGTACAGGCATATAATTATTAAACACCCCTAGGACAGCGGCAACTGGTTTATCCTTTGCTACGAAAGTGTAACCTTTACTTTGGACGGAACGTGCTTTAGGAGGGCGCGAACTATCTTAACAGTGTAAAGTACAGTTAGCTTCCCAGGGACCGAGCCGTAACCGTTTAAGAACTCAGGTTTCACATTCTAGGTTATAAGAAGGATAAGGTAAAACGTAATAATAATGTATCTAATCAGGCTATTTGTGACGACCCTGCAGGTCGTCGCTTGGGCCGGCTCGGCCCGACGAATCCACCGTAGGAGGAACAGTGCAGGAAGGCAACACACACGGCGTTGCGCACTGGGCTAGCGGTGCAAAGACCTGAAGCCCCTACAGCTAATGAGGAAGTGCTTGCAGTATGCTAAGTGCGAGCAGTAAGAGCAGAGGAAACCTCACAAGTAAAACGCTTACGTAATGCGGAGTGCTCGTTCCACAAGCACTTATAACATTATAAGTAAGGTGTAAAGTACCTTTTAGTTAGCTAGTATATATAGATATTATTATAACTATAATAGCCGTAACGGCCTCTCAGTTGTTTACGTTAGTATTATATTATTTATTTATATCTTATTATTTAGACTTCCCTTTATTAAACTTCAGGAACCCATAGGGCTATAGTACAGCGGCTGTGGCTTAGAGGAAGAAGTGCGTACTGGTCCAAGCCGTACTACAGTGCCGTAGGTACTGTAGGAAGCAAACAAAGACCTGAATTATAGGGCAGTGCCATTGTAATAAGGGTGTTACAGCGAATATTAACGCCGGAAATAAGAGGATTCGGAAGGCAGTGCCTTGTATAATGACTGGAATTGAGTAGAGTTGCTTGCTTTAGCAGGCCTGTAATACAGTACCCGCAGAGCTATATAATACTATAGCTATAAAGAGGAATGTAAAGCACTGCGTTAGTGTACAATGTTGCTATATAACAGCAGAGCTTAGTAAGTTGCTAAGGGAAGCGAAGCACAGACCTGTAATACAGTGCCTGTAAAGCAGTTACAGTTAACTTACAGTAGATAGTACCTCTGTATAATCACTGTAAAACAACTGGGTTATAGAGCTTAGTAAGTTGCAACTCACTAAGCTGTTATGACTGCTAAAGAGAGAATTTGTTTGCTTGAAGAAGACTATATATAGGAGAGTTCAAGGCCTATTATAAGCTGTGGGAGGCTCTAGAAGAATTCCAGAGCCTTCCATTACTATAACAATTCTAAAAGACTCTGTAAGGCTTGCCCCACAGTAAGTCAGAGCAGTGGAGCCTAAGTATTACGACCTGCACCCGACACAGGCCTCGAGAGGACTGGCGCGGGTTAAGACAGAACGTATAGCAGGACGCCAACAGGTAGGGGGCGTTCCGAAAACGGCTTATTAAGCTAGCACTCTTAGATGGGGGTTTAATGTCACTGTAAGTCGCTGTCACTATAATGCATAGAGGTGAGTCTGAACAGTAGGATATAAATGAATAATTGAATATTAGCGTGAGGAACCAGAGTCCCTTACGGTAGTTATGGGTATAATTATGGCTATCTATATTAACTAACTAGGGGGTACTTTGTACCTTAATTACTGTGCTTACTTAACATGAAGAGTGATTATAGTAATTGGAATGCCTCTGATCACTGTGATTACTGTGCTTTTAGTGAGATTAGAGTGATCACTTAACAATTAGTTATAAGGGCTCTGGGTCTTTACACCCCTGGCCTAGTGCACAGTACTGTGTGTACTACCTTCCTGCACTGTTCCTTCTACAGGGGATTTATCAGGCCGCCCTAGCTTAAGTGACGGCCTATAAGGTCGTTATACGATTCCCCCTCTTTAACGTTCTTTTTCTATAAAGAACTATTTGTACGTTCCTTCCTTTCTTTACCAGTTATCACGTCGTTTAATTAGGTAATTAAGAATAGGAGAAACGTAACGTTTTTATTAACTAAACGTTATATTATTAACGTTAAGTTTATTCTTACTTTTAAGATCGTCACGCTTATAAAGTGTAATTACTACTGTTACCTAAACCTACTGGACTGTAAGGTGGTTAGTAAGAGTAAGTTATGTAGCTATTATATAGTGGCTAGTAAGACTGTATATTTGTTTTATAACGTTTACGGAAATAACCCATCTGTCCTATATAAGGTTTTAGATAAAAAGAAACGCCTTAACGTTAAAGAGTGTAAAACTGCTCTCCTTCTCCATAACACGGCCTTTAAACTTCTGCACTTTAAGGACTAATAGAAGGGATTAGTATAACAGGTAGATGAACTTTTTAGTTATAAGTTTAACATTATAGCGGAGGAGAAGCGTAAGGCCTAGGAAGTAACTGCACCAGTTCCTGAGTTTAACTAGGGAAATCTCCTAATAGAGCTAATATACGGTTCTTTTTCTAAAGGGTCGCTGTAGCCTGTAATTTCTTTTTAACTTAGTCCGTTACTCTTTTCTTTTACTAAATGAAAAATGGCCTTTCCTAGTATAGCAGTAACGTACCTGCTTATTTTCTTTTTTTTTTTTTTTACTGACTTTTTT
>Ga0247780_1000450_pt1 | contig 39110 bp, 39 predicted proteins | sample UWRJL079202R5_FD_179927 | JGI IMG/M metagenome (GOLD analysis project Ga0247780, IMG submission 179927) | Plant litter microbial communities from Arlington Agricultural Research Station in Wisconsin, United States - UWRJ-L079-202R-5 | ecosystem: Environmental > Terrestrial > Plant litter >...
CTGAAAAAAAAAAAAAACTGGCATGCGAGCGAGAAACTGCATGGTGTTTTAGGGAAGCAATTTCCTTTCTCCATGCGCTGGCCCCTAGAGAACACCCTCTTCGGCTGAGACTGCATGCTGTCAGTCCGAACTAATGCCAACCTACTGCTGTACAACCATCCCTTTCTTAATCCTCGCTGTTCGTTTGCACTGAATACCCCCCGCCGCTCTAAATCCCCATTGATCTTGCTGCAGAGGCCGTGCCGCCCTTGATGAATATCCGTAATGCGGCGTTACTCGTCGCCAATGGCATCCCATTTTCTGGCGAGTTCAGTGGCAAATTCTTGCCTGCCCTTCAGCCGTGAAAATGAAGGGGTTGGGCGTGTGTCCTTCCCATTTTCCATCCGTAATAGCGATCCGCAATACCTAGTGACGTATCTTCATTCAAGAGACGGTCCTCTGAAGCGTCAAGCGGCTTGAGCGGGCACCCTGTGGCAGATTGAAATGGTGAAGCTGTACTCCTCAGCATCGTCTGTATCTCTGTAGACACTGAGCTCTCCCCGCACCCCCCAAAGGTCGAAATGGATGCCACACGTATTTCAATGCGGCATACTTCTGAGATGTGGCTGGAAAAACCGGCGGGTATGGATCTGTACGCGCTCAGTTATGTAGGCAGGTCCATCTGCCATCTGCCATCTGTCAACCCCAGATTTCTCTCCTCTCTCTTTCTTCAAACTGCTGCCATGTGCTCAAGACATGATGATTCCCCTGAACACTCATATCGTGGTTCTTTTTTCTTCGTACCCCCCTTTAGAGGAATTCCGATGTCGGTTGCATCTGCCACAAGGTCATGAAGCTGTTGGGAGCTCTCCGCCACAGCGATTGGGCCTCAGACAACGTGCTCACCTCGGTCCACGCTCCCCGTCCCCCGCGCCCCGAACGCTCAGATCTCGCCGTTATAGACCCCCACCGAGATCGCTCTGTGTCTGGTTGTGGGTCTTAATTTCAGTGAAGGAGGGAGCTTCCAAAGGGCTTCCCTGGGGAAAGAAAGCATGGCAGCCGCTGTGTCCATCTTGTGGCCCGGCAAGAGAGCTCTTAGCGAGTAATCCTTTTGAACTTCCTCCCTTGCGACGTTGTGTGAAGCCTCGAGCCTTCGTAATATCCTCTTGAGCTGAATCCCCTCGCTGTCGGCCCTGTTGCCGACCTCGTCAGCTCTTAGGCCTTCCTCGTGGTTGGTCAGCAAAGCCGCGTGGTTCTCTGTGGAAGCAGAGCCTCGTCCCACAGGGGTAATTCCCTGAAAATTTTCCCAATTTCCTGGCGCAACAACAAGACACTACCTAAAGAGCCTTGTGTCTGTACCTGATTCGTTGCCATCTCACCATCCAGCCATAGTCGTCCCGGAATCCTACACCGTTTGATCGATCCTCGTCGCCCAGTACCGAATCCGCCGATCCTGCAATCTTATTCCTTCTTCGACTCCAGACAGACTCCCCTTCCATTATCCTTCCATCCCTGGACTCCCTGGAGTCTAATGACGGAAGCTGCTCTGGCGTGGCTTATTTCACGGCACACAGCTCAAGGGCAACCCAAGATCTAGACTGCAGTGCCGCTGACGCAAAAGTTGTACCTGGCGTGTTGAGAAGCGGTGACGGGGAACACGGAACCCCAGGCTGCCCTCCATACACAAATGCGCATTCTCCCAACGGCGATGACAGAAACGGTCTTGGAAAGCTTGACTCCGGTAGTGATGAAATCTCTGAGCGGCACCGACCTCACGAACTGCCAACCTTCCAACGGGATCGACCTCCGCTACGGTGAACAGGGCCGCAACCTCGCCATGATGCAGCCTGACACTCAAAGCCAGGCCGGGATCGCAGAAGACCCTGTCGTCGGACTGTGTGCTGTCCAGGATAATACCCGGGTGGCATCTGGTGGTCAACAGATGGGCGCCGAACCACCTTCGCCGAGAGACAACACTTCCCCTTCGAGCGGTACTGGTGGATTCCAGGGAGATCCAGGACCGATAGCTCCACTCGTCGATAACCATAGCATGGTCGGCAGTGACGGGGATAGTAATGCCCGCTCCATGGTGCTCACGCTGGATCCAGCCGACGTTCAGTTAAGATTCAGGTAGGACAAGGCGTTCCCACTTGATGCAGAAGAGCACAGTGCTGACACAGTCCAGCAACCAATTTGTCCCGACAAGCTGGGTTGGTCAAGAACCCCCAACTGAAACGAGTTCGGAGTATTCTTTGAGGTGCTTCGCCGAGTCTCGACATCCCTGTCTCTACCATGGCCCGGATGAGACTGCCGAGCGGCAACGCGCGATCGTGGAGGATGCTTCCCGCTTGATGAGCCTGGTGATGACCTCCAGCGACAGACCGCTCCATTATCCAGCTGAAATAGACGAAGCATCCCACGAGCCGCTGGACCACACGGTAATGGAGACGGTGGCGTAATATGAGGAAGAGAAAAAGAGAGAAGAAGAGTGCGAAGAAGAGTGCGAAGAAGGACGCGAGAGTCTGTCCAGTCACTCAGAGCCGTCATCAGACAGAAGAAGACCAGGGAAATGGACTTTTACCATCGTTTTGCATAGGTATGGAATGGCGGGTCTCTCGTTGCGTGAGGAAATGATGCAGGCTTCGAAGTCGGATCGGGAGGGAACGAGCCTGATAATAGGCCCTAGGAAAAGAGTTGCTAGATCTTTCTTTTCTTTTTCTCCTTTTGTTTGCTTTAGCCACCGCCACCTCCCTGTTTTCACTAAAGTACCTTAAGTACTTAACCCACCCCAAAGTCAGACTAGAATCCCCCATCACATCGCTCGTGTGCTTGTCTCCTCTTATATCTGAGGTCAGCAAGCTCCTATTGGAAATGGCCAAGTATCGGAAGACGAGCTAGCTTTCCACTTTCGGTCGCGTCCAATCCTCCTTGAGAGAAGCTGGCCGATCTTAGCGACTTTGCCGAGGGAAATACAGTTCTCTATCATTTTACTGTCGTATCGCGGCCGTTGGGCCCTGAACGCCTAACGAGGTGGTTACCTCCCTCAGGTATCGCATCGAGTTGGAGACTGCATCTGCTCGAGAACAATTGGACGACGGCTCCCACATCAAGTCCGCGAAACCAATCGCTCGTCATATGTATAAAAACAGCTCGATATCGCCACATGGTTACGAACAATCGCTGCCTACGCTGAGAGAATCTCCCGTGATTCCGGGTAGTGGCGTTTCGCCTCCATTACTTCGTGGACAAATAGGAGCTGTTGCGAATGTGGCTGGCGCAGTGGCGAGGTTTGGTAGGTAAACGTTGATTCTGCAGCTCGTGTTCAGCTCTTGCGGCTCATATGTGTCTCAGATCATTACAACCACGATGAAATATCATTCGATGAAGAATCTCCCCTTCAGGTCCTTCAGGGCATGCGATGCTTGCCATTTGGCCTTGGGTTTGTCTTCTGTTGATGTCGAGATAAAGTGTGAGGTGCCTAGGCCCTAGTCTGAGCCTCGCAAACGATTTTGCGGGGAACGCAACGACTGCGTTCTGGTCTGGGCGTTACCTATTCCCCGGTCAACCGTCAGGGGCACACACGGAGCGGCAACAGCCCAAAACACGAGTTGCTTCAGGCTGTCGGACCATGGAGCTTGTCGTAGACTTCTCTCGCTGAGAAGGATCGGCTTCCGGTACCCACTATTGCCAGAGTGAAGGAGAGCCTGAGGGCTTTCATACTCAAAAGCCAGCGACTGTCGCAAGGAAGAGGGTTAGGTGCTAGCTCAGCAATCTCGGTGATATCCGTCCAAGTCCGGAAGCCCCGGGCGCCGACTCCAAACCACACATGCCTTAATCCCAGCAATCCCGGGCTTGTGTTACCATTCCCACAGCTTCCCCAGGCTTTTTTCCCTTCCAAGAGCCAACAGGAACCTCATCCGGAGACTGCAGGTAAGAGAGTGGGTCATCCAACAGCCTTGGGGGGTCTGTAAGAGCCCATGCTGTCAAGTATTTGTACCTTTCCTCTGATTATGTGCTGAATTCTTGATGGGGAGCACTTCGGACATCGACGGCGATACGGCAGAGACTAGGGGGCGAAGCCGTCATCCATGCGACGGGGCCGGACCGGATCGGCTCGGATACCAAACAGAGGCATCCCGTTGAACTGGACCAAACGGCCAACCCTTTCTCTCGCGTCCATATGATTGCTAACCTTCAAGAACTGTCAGATCTTGGCGGGCATGTTGATGAGATACCTTGGGCAGCAATTGTGTGCCCACAATGGGTCTACATGCCCAGGTACCATTGCTGATTGATTGGTGAACTTTGATAGACCCACCAGTAAAGGCCAGCGATGGCGAACGCCTGAGGTGTTTTGTTTGATGTGAACTGCAATATGCCGTTCACAATTTGAGGGGGAGTTGTGATTTAGCGGGCAGCACGGTAGCCTGCAGAGGTAACCCCTGTAATAGTGGCTTCTCAGCGGTTGAACAGGCCTTCATCAGTGCAACGACACCACTATGGTATGGCCGGTGACTCAGACCGTGTGATTGGCAGAGTCTGTGTTTTGAGGACGAAGGGAACAGCAAAAAAGACGACAGAATTCGTCCCAAGTCCTGGGATGAAATTGAGAAGGACGAAATTTGAAGCGCGGGGCTCCCATTGCTTCCTGTTTACCTCTTTTTCTGGGTTAGAGCAACCTCGGTGGCCGTTCTGCCCACACAACGGTTAGTTCTCGTACAACCATCGAGGCCGCTGACTTTCCAGGCCACACCTCGTCGTCGCCGCAAACGACGAGAAACGCAAAAACATACAAAATCAAATCAACAAAAATCCTCACCAAATCTGCCATGAAAGAAGCCAAGGCAATCGAAATTGACGGCAGGACCGGTGAAGGCGGTGGTCAGCTTGTGCGCATCGCCTGCGGTCTTGCCGCCGTAACGTCCCTGCCCATCTGCATCACGCGCATCCGTGGTAACAGAGAAGGTCCGAGAGGAGGAGGTTAGTTGCCCTTTCAGAACCTCATGCGAAATCGGTTCTGATAACTGACTGTATTTCCACAGGTCTCAAGTCTCAGCACGTCTCCTCGTAAGTTGATCCTTGCGCAATTCTCCCTGCGCAAACGACAAACGAGGAACCGTTGACTGACTCTCGCGAACAGGATCGCATGGCTCGCTAAGGTGACCGACGCCGAGGTTACTGGCCTCGCTGTAGGCAGCGATACGCTTGAGTTCCGCCCGAAGTTGAAGCCGTGGGACCTTGAGACGCGCGATGTCACCATCGCGGCCGACTCGTCTGCTGCGAGCACGATGCTGATCTTCCAGGCGATATTTCCGTTCCTTCTGTTTGCCAGCAATGACCGCGGCGATCCCATCAACCTTACCATCTCAGGCGGCACCAACGTCTCTTGGTCGCTTTCATACGAGTACCTTGATCAGGTGCTTCTTCCTGCGCTCGAGCGTGCTTTCGGTATTCGTGTTGAACGCAGTCTCAAGTCCCGTGGTTGGAGTCTCGGCAAGATCACCCGCGGCACTGTGGTCTTCACCATCCACCCCATGAAACCCGATGAGCCGCTGCGGCTCCGCGAATCCGTATGTGATTTGACAGCTGATGATCTCGATGTCGTTGCTGTCGATGCCTCGATCGTCGCCCCCTGGGCCATGCATGAATCGCTCAAGGAATCCCTCGTCCAAGATCTCGGCGATTTCTTTCCTGGCGCGGATGTCGAGTTTAAAGTTGCCGAGGACAGCGGTGACGACTCGCGAATTTATGTCCTGTTGGTTGCCAAGTCTGAGGCCGACATACGCTGGGGCCGTGACGTGCTCACATCAGTGCCTAAGAAGTCGAGGGGCAAGGGCGGCAAAACCGGCGCAAAGGCTACCGCATCGGTCAGCGAGAACGTCGCGCGCAAAGTTTCTAAGGAGCTCTTTGCGGAGGTGTCAGCGGGCGGAGTGGTCGACGAGTTTTTGCAGGACCAGTTGGTCATCTTCCAAGCGCTTGCCGAAGGCCGGTCCTCGTTTCCCGGGAGCGGTGCCACCACTAAGAACGACGCCGCCACCGTGCCATCTCCCAAGAAAGAGAGCATGACGCCTGCAGAGGCTGCAAACAGCAACAACAACAGTGCTGGTACCGCCGGACTGGATCAGGCGCTGAAGGGCCTCAAGATTGGGGAACCGGAGCGGAAAGACATGGTCTTTGTGCCGTTTGGAGAAGGAAGCACCCATACCGCCACGGCACGTTGGGTGGTTTCGAAGCTCCTACGCAACAAAGTTTTCTGGTACAACGACGGAAGGATTTGCGAGGGGATCGGGATGCAGTCGGAGAAGAAGCATCCGGAACAGCAACTTTCTGCGCGATTTGGCGGAACGCAAGGTAACGAGTGAAACACCAGTGTTGCGGCTTGCCTTTTGCGGCTTGCGGTCTGGCAGAGGAATGTAGATAGGGCCGGTGTGCCAACAGGCACGCTGCCTAATACATCTTGCTGGATCAGGAAGTAGCCCGTGCAAGTTTTGGCCGACTGTCGTCGACTGTGGACAACTGACGCCCCATTCAGTGCTTTGGTGATCATGCTGGGTATGCGAGCGAATGTCTCGCACGGGGGCGGGTGCTCATGGTTATCCATACCACAGTTCCGGGTTGGGGCCTTTTGCCGCAACTTTGTCCCTCTTGCCTTCTCGTTTCTATCTAATCTTGATCGTTCAGATCTGCGGCCATTCCTATTAACGTAGCCACCCCTTTAATCAATTATCTCAATTGTTTAGCGGTGTGGGCTACCAAGCCCAATCATACCCATCCACTATCTTTTGCTTTGACTCTACTTTCTCTATAATTTCAGGGCTATATAGATCCCGGACAGTCTTGTCACCCAACAGGACCTCTTTAAGATGCCTCGTTGCCTCTTCCTTGGTCATGAGCACCAAGTCGTGCGTCTTGAGATTGCTTGACCTCTGCTCTCCTATCTTGACCATTGTGCTTCCTGCGGGCTTTTCCCACCGAACCAGGACAATCTTTGTCGTAGAGCCTGAAAGGACACTTCTCCCCTTGTACACTTCTTCTACTAGAAACTCAACATCACGTTGGGTTACGGGGACTTTGAGGCCAAAAGTGATTTCTGCTGCCCCTCCTTCTGTTGAGCGTACAATTTTCTCCTCGATGCTCTGCACATACGCCAAAACACCGTCGTACAACTTGTACCGGGCTTTCCCGAGTGAGTATTCAATGGGGTAGCCTGCATCTTGTTAGTTTCATGCGCCTCAAACCCATGGTGGGTAACACCTACCCGTGATCTTCAAAATGACGTGGTTTGCCGCCGTCAGTCCAAAGTAGGACGGCAGAGTCCCCAGAACGGGAAGAATCCGCACTCGAAAGTCAGGTAGCGGTCCAAGGTCACCAACAGACCCTTTTTGGAACTCTTCTTCAGAAATTGGCAACAGCGTAGCCTTTCCCTCGCCTGGCTTCTCCGTAGAGTACACAACGGGGATACCGCTAGCGACTCCAAGCAGCTTGAGACGACGTCTTGTTGCCCGCGAGAGTCCATCGTCGGTGCTCTCTCCAATATCGCCCACCATAATCTTGGTGGGATCACTCTTGGTCCCGGCACCCATGGATGAGATGACAGGGATGTTATTGTCGTGGCAGTACTTGAGAAGGTCGACCTTGGAGTCAATGTTATCGATGGCGTCGATCACAAAGTCAGGCTTCTGCCCTGTCGCATCGCCACCCTCCCATGCCGCCAACAGCTCCGGGGCAACCTTTCCCTCGAACTTTTGCAGACGCAGGTCGAACCGGACCCAGGGAGTGATCGCTGTCAAACGGCGCTGCAAGCATAAAACCTTGGGAATACCGACATCGGCAAGAGTGGCTACGGCATGGCGGTTTAGGGAGCTCAGGGACACCTGGTCGAAGTCGATGAGGCGCAATTTGGAGACACCAGACCGCGCGAGGGCTGCGGCAGCGTGGGAGCCAACGCCCCCGCAGCCAACTACGATGACAAAGGCATTGCGGAGCTTGTCGAGACCCCCGGCCCCCAGGAAGGAGCGGTTACGGGTAAGTTGTTCGAGGATCAACTCGTCGTCAAAGTCGCCCCTCTGGGCGCGCTCGGCAAGGAGCTGGTTGTACTCGTCTTCCTTGTCAGGCTTCGGAAGCGGCCCCTTTGCGTTGAGGTTCGAAACTGTGGGTACGGGAACGCTAGATTCGGGTATGGACTGCTTCAGGCGCGAGAGGCGCTCGCCCTGTTGGAGACGTTGGTAGCTGAGAACGGCCGCCACGGCAACTCCTGCAGAAACCGCAGCTGTCGCCGCTAGCTGGATTCTGGAGTTCGAGGACGTCTGCGATATGAGGGACGCCATTGTGATGTCAAACGGGCGCAATTGGGATCCTATTGCATCATGCGATCTCGTCCGCGCTATCCCGTCCTTTGGCAGACGTAAAATGCAGCGAGAACGGATCCAGGAAAAAAGTTGCGAAACGTCATCCTAATTCTCCGATTTGCCAAGCCTGGGCTAGCTTCCCGTGCCCCACCCCGGGGCTGTGGAGACAGCTGAAAAGGCCCCGGCCATAAGCGGGATACGGCTGGCAGCAGGGCTTGTGAAAGACAACCTTCATCCAACAAATAGGGGATCGCATTCCCCCTCACACCGCATTCTGACAGCTCCGTGAGCTCCCAGCTTCTCCACCGCAACCCCGTGGAAGGATCAGTACGGTAATGCACGATTCGGGTCAAGGTTCAAGATCACCCCCACCAATAGGTGAGCGGCCGTCTAGGACTCGACAGGACCAAGAGCGGAGAACCCTGTAGGCACGCACCATCGGCACCAGAATGACCGGCGAGTGCTCCATGCTCCGGGCGGCCGTCGATGACCGTTTGTGAGTTCTTTGGGGCGTCGAGTCGGCGTTTACAAAGTCCTGCTGACCAGCCTACCTTCTTTATGCATGTCGGTCAGCCCTCGGGCCCCTCAGCCTTCAATGGCTAGGACCTTGTTTGCGAATGAAAGGAGGGGAGACCCCAACCACTTGCTCAGGTGGCTCGGGCGATCGGGGGATACGGACGAGAGGTGCATGATGCTGTGTATATATGCTGCACATATCCCCTGATTCCTTTCTAGCTCACAGATTTCTTACTGTCTTCTCTCTGTCCCCTCCTATCCCTCAGTCCAAAACACCACTCTACACCTCAAGATGGCAGCCAAGGGCAAAACTGTCATCGTTACCGGAGCTGCCAGCGGTCTCGGCAAAGCCATTGCAACGGGATTTCTCGCTGCTGGGGCAAATGTGGTCATTAACGACATTAACGACCAACGCATTGCTGCTGTTGAGGCAGAGTGGAGCACGTCCTTCGCTGGGAAGTTCATCACACGAAATGCGAGCGTCACAGACGAAGAAGCTGTCGACGAGCTCATCGCCGTTGCCGTTGCCAGGTATGGCCGATTGGACGTCCTGATCAACAACGCTGGTATCATGGACGACTTCTCCCCGGTTGGCGCTATCTCAAAAGCGAAATGGGATCGTGTTCTGGACGTGAATCTGAACGGACCCTACCTTACCAGCAAGGCTGCCATCGCCCAGTTCGAGAAGCAGGAGCCTTCAGGGGGTCTCATCATCAACATTGGTTCGAATGCTGGTGTCCATGGGTTCCATGCGGGAGCGGCATACACCGTGTCAAAGGCAGGTATCCTCGCCTTGACTAAGAACACGGCTGGCTATTACGGACCGAAAGGCATTTACAGTGTGGCCCTGATCCTCGGCGGCATTGATGGAACAAATATCACGGATGCATTTGCGGAGGGCATCCACTCTGATATGTTCCAGCGCATCCAAACGGCCCAGACACCATTTGTCTCGGGAAAAACAACTGTTCCGGTGGAAAGCATCGCGAAGTACTGTGTGTTCCTCTCAGACGCAGACATTGCGCAGAACTCGAACGGATCGTGTATCCAGTTCAACCGGAACTGGCCCGAGGCTTGATACGTCACTGGTGGAAGCATTATCTGGGATGTGGGACGAGCGCCGCCGGGTGGTTCGAGGAGCTTCCTGGAATCTCATGGCGAAGGGAATGTTCAAATGGAACCAAAAAGGAATCTCCCCCCTGAAGAGTTGCCATATTTCACCACAGTCACAAAATTTGCCCGATCCTTTTTCTCAAAATCCAAATATAAGTTCAGACTATCTAGACTATGCCCTTGTCGATGAAATTGTCGCAGAATCTCCAAGTACCCGATCCATAGGAAGTCATCAAAAGAAGAGAAGCAGCACCCCGACCTAAGAAAAAACTACCCCTTTCCACCGTCAACGCCCAGAATTACTCCGGCCCCTTGTCCTTCAACCCGTCCGCCGAGACACCCCTTGCTCATAGGATGAGAGACGTGAGATCTACTGGTGGGTTCCGTAGGGGTAGCAGTACGGGCTCTTGCTAGCCGCGTTGTAGGCACAGTACTGGCCAGAGCCGCACGATCCGGAGTACTGGGGAGTGTTAGAATCAGTAGTCTCATTGAAAGAGATATGCAGGGAACACTTACGACCCACTGGCGGGAAGTGTTGCATGTGCGCCATCCCTTGTGGTTGGGAGTGCAGCTGTAGGTGCCGGGCTTGCAGCCCCATTGGGGGGTAGCAGCAGCGAGGGCGGCGAAACCGAGGACGGCGGAGAACTTCATGTTTGCGAGGTGGGTTTGAAGCTTGAAGCTGGTGAGGTAGATGTGTTGTTTGTTTGTAGTGGGTAGATGATCTGATGAGATGAGGTGATGAGGATGAGAGATGAGGGAATCGGAGCTGAAGTGTGGTCATATATATACACTATCTTCACCATGTCGAGAGTGTCGGTGCTTGAGGATGTTGATGGAGGGAAATGAGGAGCTGTTGACGGTCTCAGCCCGGGGAATGGCCCCCGGCACATCGCTGCGAGACAGCCTGTCACGTCGCGGGTCAGGATACCGCCGCGATGAGGAACGGAATGCCATTTCGAAGACGGACCGAATTGCCTCCTCATCGCGGCCTACCTTAGGAACTCGCAGTCTGAGACAGGTAAGCCCATATCGCGGTGTCTCCAAGCTTCAGAGAGGCTGTCCGATATCAATATCACCACAGCGGTGCGGCTCCCGCCCCTAAATTCTCGCCGACCAGCAGATCAGCACTAACACCAAGGCCAGCACCCAAAAGCCCCCAGTGAAATGACAGCAACCGACACTATCACTTCAAACAATACGTAATAATGTTTTTTACCGACAAGTTTGGTCGTATAATAATTTTACGCTGTTAAACACTCTTCCGCCGGAATGCTTTCCCGCTGATGTAGCGCCCGCAGCAGCATTCCTCAAGCTCAATCCACACAACAACCAGCCGCTCATGACTTCCCAAGTATCCGCTTCGCCATATCCCTCAGCTTAAACTTCTGGATCTTCCCGCTCGCTGTCTTGGGATACTCATCCACCCAAAACACATGCTTTGGCACCAAATGACTGGATAGGTGCTCACGCACCCATGCCCGCACATCTTCCTTCGTCAGTATTTTCTTTCCCTCGCCCTTCCCCTTTGCTTCCGACTCCAGCACCATCTGCTCGCCCGCCTCCCCTTCTACTGGCTCCACCCCCTTATGGACGATGACAAAGACCCCGACGTTCTCGCCGTAGCGTTCATCAGAAACGCCGACAACGCTCGCCTCAGCGATGAGCGGGTGCTGGAACAAGCAGTTTTCGATTTCGAGCGGGTGGATGTTCTCGCCACCGCGGATGATTAGATCTTTGATGCGCCCTGTGATTTCGACGTACCCCTCTGAGTCCATGCTGGCCTCGTCACCAGAGTAGACCCATACCTCGCCATTAGGTTCGGCGATCCGTACTTCCCGTGTGCGCTCTTCTTCCCCCCAATACCCTTTCATGACCAGGTATCCCGCCGCCGCGAGCTCACCTCGCTCGCCGATGGGCATGATGCGAGTGCGATCGGTCGGGTCTACGATCTTGACTCGGGTATGCGGCATCACTTTCCCAACAGAACTGGTTCGCTTCGCGAAGGGGTCGTGAGGTGTTGTCATACAGCTCACGGGGCTAGTTTCCGTCATGCCGTAACAGATGACGAGCTGTTCAAGCCCGAGCGTGGCGTAGAGCTTGCGCATAAGAGACTCTGGAACTGAGCTACCGGCGGCGATGCCCTTTCGTAGGTGGTTTGGAAAGTCGCGTATCTTTTCAGGCGACACGAAGGGGTTGGCGAGGTGGGACTGAGAGGCCACGAGTTCTAGCATGGCAACGAACATAGTTGCAACACCGTAAAGTCCAGTAGCGCGGTGGTCTGCGACCATCCGGATCGAGGCGAGAGGGTCGAACGCAGGAGAGGGAAAGAGGATTCCCGCACCGTGTGTGGCGGTAGCCATGTACCCTAAAACGCAACCAAAACAATGGAACAGGGGAGGCGGACAGACGATGAGGTCGCTGGGGGTGAGGCCCATGTTGTACCCGATAAGAGCCCCGTTGTTGAGGATACTGGTGTGTGAAAGCATGGCGGCTTTCGGGTGTGATGTGGTGCCCGATGTGAATTGGATGTTGATAGTCTCTGATGGGGAGAGAGGCGTATCGGGGAGAATGGGACGAGCAGAGGGGGATGATGGTGTTGTGAATCCGCCAAATAGAGAGCTGAACGGAGTTAAAGAGCGGCATGAGGAGAGCTCAGGGAATGATATCAACGGATGTGATGGAGAGTTGTCAACCAAGACAACCTTCTCCAACGTCGGGACATCTGGCGATTCAATTTTCCCTGAGTCAAGATCAGGGACAATCGCTTGAAGAAGCGGGAGGTTACTCCGCCCTCTACACGGCTTGTATGCCAGGTCTGTAACAGCACCGATAATGAGTATCTTAACACCCAGGTGAGTGAGAGCTGCGGTAACCTGCTGAGCGTTGAAGCCAGGGTTCAGAGGAACAAGAATAGCACCGAGCTTAAAAATGGCGTATGTCAGGGACGCGAACTCGGCGCAGTTTCCGAGGCTCACTGCTACCCGGTCGCCCTTCCTAACTCCTAACGAGCGGAGAGAGTGGGCTAAGGAGTTCGACACGAGGTCAAGGCCTTCATACGTGAGTGTCGTCTCCAGAGTCGCCGGTAGAATGTTGGCTGGTGTGCCGGGTAGTGCATCTTGACCTGCCGTCGGAGAACGTGATATCACGGCAGGGTGATCGCCATATTTCGAGACGACGGAAGAGAAGTGTTGCGGGATCGTGTGCCGTATTAGTGGTGGCTGGAGGATGTCAGACCAAGCGTCCATGGAACAGAAAACAATTGTTGTCACCTCGGTAGGCCCCTCGGCGAGACTCCTCGTCAACCCCCCTATCCCTCGTACGCTCTTGCTTCCGAACTCTCCAGACTTTTGCCGTATCCTCGGCCGAGAAAGCTGTGGTGATTGAGTAGCCCACCCCCAGAGACAGCCCCACGACCCTGTCGAGGATGGAAGCCCAGCTATGCGCCGCTGAAGACGCATGGTTCAGATGCGTGGGGAACGAAAGCTCAAAGCCAACCGATGACAACCTCCCAGCAGTTGGAGGCTCAGCAACTGAATGATGAACGAGGTAAAGATTGGAGATCAAGGAAAACATCCCCGTGTACCTTTCTCACACTCCTTTCAGATCTGACACTAGCCATCACACCGGGCATCGTCCCGAGGCATGCAAGCTGCGGGGTAGTTGTTAGCCGCTCAGTGCCAACAACGTCCTTGGAAGCCCAGGCCATGATGTGCGTTCCCCGCAAACGCTTGAATTTAGCGTCTTGATGGTTTGGCGCCCTGATCCCGACCGGTGACGTCTTTCAGCCTCAGATTGAAGAGGTTAGATCCGAGATGCACTTTCGCAATGGAGCTCTAAGTATGCTGTTGGTGTAGTGCTTGACAACGAGCAACTTGGAAGCCAACCTTGGAAGGCCGTATCTTTCCATCTGACACCTGCATGGTTTCCGCACCATAGCTGAACTTCACCAGCACCTGCCTGTTCCAAGGTGAGCAGCTCCACTGCGGGGTTGGGTGGGGAAGCACCTGCGCGCCCAGTGCCCACGGACACTACACCCACCAACCGGTGCCGTAATCTCCGTCTTCTTGGTCATGACTATACCGACCGGGCGCGCGGGGCCAGACACTTTATTTATACATATTCGCTGCCTCAAAGCCAGAAGAATATCTTCCGCCCACACCGCCCGACTGATGTCCATCAGACCTATCCCAGATAGCTGCCCGACGCCGGAACAAGCGCCGCCCTACGCGAGCTGTATCTCGACTTGAATTGTGAATGGTCGTGGTCGGCAGATCATCTACGTTTGGCAGGCGAAGCGCTGTGGCGTTGAGGCAGAGGGCTATCTAGAGAGTTAGCCCCAGAGGCGTGGGAAGCAGGTACTCTGGCTATTCAAGCCGTACGGCGCTTAGCGTCATGATTGACCTACCCGCATCGTTCGGCATCGAGAAGGCTGCGTATTAGAACAAATCTTTGTAGAATGTTTTGTTGTCACCTATGTACAGATACCGGGATGCTTTTGTATACACTCTATGCCGATCCTTTGTAAAAAGCCAGACAGCCGTCTCCCAGCACCATGCCAGATCAAAACGCCTACCAATGCAAATATGACTAATAAAGAGATGTGAAAATCGGCCGTGACCAATCCGGGCACAACACCTCGCCAGGCCGAGAGGTGTCAGTGGACTAATCGGTATGTGGCCGTCGAGGAAGAAGAAGTTTGGCGTAGGTTTGAGAGATTTAGGGGGTATATTATTCCAGGTCGTCCGAAGAGCCAGCCTTCAGTTGTTTTCGCCGATATGCCGCTCACTCTCGGGTTTCCATGTACCTATTCGGGGAATTGGGTCAGTATATCCTGTGCGTCTAAGCTGGTTACCAATGGGGTTTAGCATACCCTCGAAATCGTGCTTCACGAACGCCATCGGATCGTCATAATCCTTAGCGCCCATCTGCTGAACGCCTGGTGAGAAGCTCGTGATGGGTAGAACAACCACATCTCCAACCCGTTTCGCCACCTCCATGCCAGTGAAATTCCTATAATCAATCGGCCCCGGAGACGACGACATGTCGAAATATCGGTCATCGTTGAAGTACTCGAACACGATGTCGGTCCACAGCGCTGGCCCAGTGAACTCAATAACACTCTTGTCATTGATGTCCCTGAGTGACCCAGCCCGCTTGCGCTTCAGTGTCTGGTCCGTGATGCGGGACACCACCTCTCGCAGCACCGGGTGTCCAGGCTTGCTCTGGATCGTCCATTGGCAAAATTGGATCCGGCGACTGTACCATTCCTTCCAGTCGGGCCTGTCCGGGTCCGCCTCGATACCAATCACCAGGCCGACAGCGTCTCGGGGCACCGAGTCGGGAATCCATTCAAGCGCGCTGCGGATTGCGAATGTGTCGATATCCGAGTATATTCCTCCTCTTGCCAACAGAATCAGGTAGCGGAAGAAGTCGGCCTTCAGGACTGGCAGAGGAAGTGCCTCGTACGCCTCCAGCACCTCCGGGACTGATGCGTACAACAACCGAAGAAGATGAACGGACACCGTGTCTGTGATGACCTCGTGCACAAATCCCGGGTGTTGCTCTGTCCATGTTGCCTCCTGCTCGCGGAAGTCAAACTCGCTGTGAGCCGGCGTCCATTTCCACGTTTGCCAGATGTAGGCGGGGAATTTCGACTCGACATCGTAGGGGAACTGATATGCAAGTTTGTCGTACAAGCTCAATCTTGACATGTCCTGTAGCGCCTGCTGGCCCTTCTTAGGAGGCCGTTGCCGGCTGGGGCTTGCCCCGTGTAGAGGATTGCCGTCTGCTTTTTGGCCAGCGGCGGTTGTTGATGCCTGTCTCGACGAGTCGGCAAACGCCTGCGCTTTCGGGAAGGTTTCGGCCACTGCGGGAACAGCTGGCGACGATGATCGTGTCGTGAGGAAGAGGATCGTGAGGACGAACGCCGCGGCCACGAGGGCGCGGCGAAAGGTGAGCATGGCGGCTCTTCGGATCTGGCACGCCGCTTCTTCGTACGCTGTCAGTTTTCGAAAGTCGGTGCAGAGTCTGGGGAAGAATCGAAGCCGGCGGCGAGGTCCTGCTGTCAAGATGCACGCTAATGTGGGCTAAGCGGACATGAGCGCACACTGACGCCAGGCAGTGCCCCCTCAAATTGAATGTAGGAAAGTTGGTGAGAAGGGATGGCGAGGTAATAGGTAAATGATAAACAAAGGGAAGTGAGTCGTAATCCCTTAGGTTTTTGAAACGGCAGGGCAGATTGGAATCGGCAGTGCAGGGATTCGATCAAGGTGACGCCGCAAAGAACGCCTCTTCCCTTGTCACCTTTGCTTCTTGAAAAAGGAGAGGCGCGAAAATGGGGGGTTCGTTTGGGGGTCCACTCAGATTTGGATTGGCGCATCTGGGAAATGCGTGGGGCTGAAGATCATACCTGACTGACTGTTCTTCCAACCAAAGACCAGTCTCAAGGGACCGAATACACACAAGATCAGTGCCAAGAGCCGGCTCAGCCAGGGAAGCACTGCGATGATCGGTTTCAAGCCCCCAAAGAGCTTGTTGGAAGCGGGCGATCAGAAGGTGGAGGCCAAGATCGTGTTCAAGTTCGAACGGGTGGACGAATGTTGGGACGAGGCCCTGTCAAAATATCGCCAGCGGGGCCCTGTCGGAGCGCAACCGACAACCGAAATCCTCTGATGATCGAACCTGCCTAGCCGCGCCGGGGGGTTCGTTTGAGTTGCTGCGGCGAGCAGGCGCGGTGTTGTGGTCAGAGTTCAGCCTCCGGCGGGTCAAATTGCGAAGCAGCAGAAGCGTCAGGGTGCAGTGGACTGGAAAGCGCAAAAGGCTGGGCAGTGCGCCGCCAGCTTGTTATTTCGGGCTGGAATCACTTTTACAAACTGGCCAGATCGGTATGATGAGAGGAGGACGAGAAGGCACAACCAGCGCAAGCACCAAGATCTTGTGTAATCTGTACCTACGCTGTATCTATCCACGATGACGCTGCCACCCGCATTGAAGGATAGGCCAAATGCATGGCTCAACATACGCCGTATATGGACCCACGAGGCACAGTCTCTTGGCCCCGTCGAGAAATATTCAAGGTGTTCCCTCTCTCGGTCGGCGCATTAGTTTGTAAGTCAAGCCCGACGCCGACGATCCTGTAAGCCCCGATGTGACGGCACCTGTGGACAATTATTGAACTGTCACCAATGCCGAAGTTCAATGGATGGCACCTGCATGCCGCGACGTCCGCTGTGCGGACGGCCGCATCATTCTGCGGCGAGACCAAGAGACACTATGGCAGTCTCACTTTCGAGCGGGAGGAGGATGGGATTCCTTTTGCCAAGCTTCATCGTCGCGGCACCGACAATATGGGCTCCAATCCGGCAATCTCGCCGACGATCCATTTCATGCAGCGGAAGATGTGCCGCACTGAATTGAAGGCCAAACATGAAACATAGCGCCTCTCACACAGCTCCGCAGCCCTTGCATCGTCGCCATGCTGTGCCAAGCCCGCCAAGACGCCAAGGCCCGGGACGAGGGGGATCTTGGCCACCTTGATTGCGCGATGGCCAACGCACCACTCAACGGCGGCTGAACGACCACGGAGAATCCCCGCTCTCAATTGATACATTCAGCCTGCTCGACGTCCCAGACTCAATCATCAATCTATCCCCAGATTCAAGACCCAAGAGGCAGTCGTCTGCTGCGCTGCACTGCCACCTACTTGCCGGGCTCCCGAGCTGCGACGTGCCACACGCGACTCGGAGACGCTCAGTCCCTGCTTCAAGTCTCCCAGGCCTGGGCAGACGGAACTCGAATGTTGTGCATGTCTCAGCAAGCGAGATGTCGCGTCGCACAGTGACCCCTTCCTGCTTTCTTTCTTACACACGAAATTGCGTGTCAGCGTAGAATTTGGTGGTACGAATAGCTTCGTTCCCAAGTTGGAGCTTTCGGATTGTTGAGCAAAAGCAGGACCGAGTGGAAGTTTACCCCTGATATCAGACGAGCGCATAGGTGCAGGTGTCAAATGTATTCCGTAATCTGAAAGATAGATCGGGCATCTAGATTCCTCTGTATTGGCGATTCTCTCTGTTATGGCATGGCCAAGGCTCCCCAGAGTTCTGGGCCCAGAAGTCTCTGCTGTGTCTGTTCTTGCAGCATCCTAGCCTCATAGTGCGGACATGGCCTTGATGCGGGTCCATCCATTGTTTTCTGGCGGGCCTCGAGACGACAGTTGGTCAACCGAGAAACCTCTTTCGCTTTCTATCAGGGACCAGATGGATCTGAACCAGATGCCCCTCGCAGCACGACCAAGCAGAGCTTAGTTCTTCTCCCCCCAATCTAGACTGCGACGGCCTTGATAGCAACATACTCTGTATAAGTTCAGTCATGCCGCTTAAGCCACCTCCTCTCGCCCCTTTCTTTTTGTTTACTTCCCAACCCAGCCAGCACAGAGCGTCAGCAACCAAAAAAGCCGAATACTCTCGCGACCATGAATCAACTGGTGAAGTACGATGGGGACGAAGTGCGCTCCGCTCTGCTGGACCTACCGGTTGAGCTCTTGATGATCATCCTTGAGTCTCTGGACTACCCCACCGCCATGAAAGCTTCCGCCGTCTGCCGTATTTTCAACAACATCATCAAGCTCAAGACGCGTTTCACGAGAAACGACAAAAGGGCCCTGATGCTTCACGCCGAGCAAACTTTCCAGCGGTACGTTCGCTGCAAAATCTTCGCCTGCTTCAAGTGCAGCAGCTTCTTGCCCGAGTATCTGTTTGGCAGCAGGCAGGTGTCTTCCGCGCGCGCCAAGGGTGGATATGCCGCCCACCGGCGGTTTTGTATCCGCTGCGGCATTGTGCGATTTCACTATAGGCCTGGTCAGGTCATCAGGCTGTTTGGTAGCTCGTCGACTTTCCGGATCTGCAGCCGCTGCAACAGGCCAAACTTTGTCGGTTCCAAGATTTCCCCCTGCGATTTTGTGTGGGAGGAACGAGTTTGTGGTGAGTTTTCCAGTAATGGCGATACTACGGCGAGCCGAGAATATCTACTGATGATGCTTCTGTACTTGTAACCTACAGAGCTGTCTTGTTTGGGATATCTTAGTGACTCGCCGGTCGATGATGTGACACCATCTTAGGCACATAGCCGTTATTTGAAGTGCAAGCTAAGATGAGGGTTTCCAAGGGAAAACTCTCCATAATCTTTGCTAGTTCTCAGTGTACTGTCTTCCCAGAAACACGGCATCTGGTCGAAGTTGAAAGAGGCACTTTTGTTGATCTTGCTGAACTACCATCCACCATGGCTTGTACAGTAAGTCCACTATAACATGAGAGCAAAGCATCACAAAACATCCAAAATCCAATGCTAACTTCATAACTGAATCAGCTTCACTCATGCTAGAACAGCACGGGCTGTGTTGCACAGCATTCGGGGTTTGTTGTGGTTCAAGAACCCCTTTCTCGAAACACGCCACCTGCAAGTGTCACATTTCTCCCTCTGCACTCTATCATCTTGATATGGTCACTCTGGGCCAGCAAGAAGCATACAGAGAAGCTATCTTCATTATCCAGGAGCGGGTCTGCATTTGAACGAACTCAGCAACTCTAGCGACAAATCCTTGCTACCGCTGAACCATTATGGCGGTCACATCTCTGTCGCCAATCGTACATGAAGAACTAATGGAGAATACCGGAAATTGCGATTAATCTCCCTATGTTGGGCAAGACAAACACTATGACTGTGTGAGGGCTTGACCAGGTCACTCGGTGTCAAAGCGCACAGATGTGTGTAACCCCAACACACATAACTGAAGGTCTGTGTGTGTAGACTAACTCAAGTCTGTATCAATTTGTTGAGTCTATAGTCATCTGGTAATGAAGAAAGCCCGTGTAGTCAGACAATTGCTTCCCAACGAAAGAAGCCTCACAAAATGGGTGTAATGATTCAGATCCCACAGGACACAGACCAAATTCAGGACGAGAGCCCGGATGCCTGGCTCTTCCACAAATCTCGACTCTTTCTTTCCACCTTTGAAAGGCTCTCATTCGAATGTCATGGAGCAACATACGTGCCCAAAACCAATATTTTACTTCCCCGCAACAGTCAGAACCGATTAGAAGCCCCCGATGCCACACAACTTACCAATCGGCTATTCTCAGCCTCCGCGGAAGTGGTGACGTTGATCCGACTTGCCCACGTCAACCTCAATCCCACCCAAATCGTCACCCTTCAACTCCGGCCCAGAGTTTCACAGAATGAAATCCCAAGCCCACCTGTGCTCTGTCCGGGCAATCAGCCTCTGACGTTTCTACCCAATGTTGCAGAAATCAAGAAGAGAGCACTTGCTGAGCTGGCTTCCCCGCTCGAAGCGCTGTGAGCGAGTGAGCAAGATATGAGGCAGCTTCTCATGGAAACCGACGAGGCTCTGGCCCGCTCATGCCCAACCCACGGGGAACTACAACCTAGAGCTGCACCTCACGACGCCAACACATCCCGAGCTATCGAACTGTCGGATGTTGCCCTACTTCCCCCACCAATCTAACCCCAAAGTGCCGTTTGCCTTATTTCCCCCCAATATGGCGTCGCGATGCATGGTGTAGCAACCATGGAATCGATGAGATCGACCCCGCTCGGCAAGGCTCTGGGTGCTCTGCGAGTTATCATCGGCCCTTGGGGCTGCATCGAACTGTCTCTCCCCCCGCCGATAGATGCAAGAGAGCACATTATCACTAGTGGCGTCCGCCCTAATATGCAATCGCCGCTAGGATAGCCTTGTTCGTGCCCGAGAGAACATTCCTGTTCGAAGCAAGAGGATCAAACGCATGAGCCTAGCCCATGGACGCGCGGATGGCGTTACGCCTGGTTGCCTTACCGGACAGCAAACTCCTCGATCTGCTGTTTTCTTTTCGGGGATTCCAGGCAGCAAAAGGCAACCAGCATGAGTCTTGGGTTCGGGCCGTGTATCGGGTCGGTGGGGCATGTTGGCGTTGGAATCCTATTGCTGATTGCAGAGACTTGAACAAACGAAATGCTGCAAATTAGCACCTTGTTGATGCATGTAAGCCGTCATTAAAATTACTGTCCACATTTCCATTTTTACATCTCAAGAGACGAGGCGGCTGCTTGCTGCTAATATGGGACCGCCTGACGTGATTGCCGCCTAAGCGCGTTTGAAGGACCCCTGAGTTTTGGATGAGCGCTAACACACCGAGAGAGGGCCCTGCGGCATTGCCCTGAATGTCTGCACTGCTACAAGATTGTCAGTGAGGCAGACAAGGCAAACTTCTGAAGGCAGAAAAATAGCAGAAAAAATGACAGCCTGAAACCAACTCCAAGGCACAGACCGATGGAAACCAAGTCTTACCGTGGTATGTTGGGGGCTGGTAGGCTGGAACGCCAAGCCGGGGGTGCGCCCAACCCTGCGGACACGGCCCCCGATATTCTGTGTGCTTCCTCACCGAAAAGACGCCTGTTGCGCTTTCGTCACACCTTCACACCGCGCCGATCCCGGCGCCTTGTTCCAAGACGAGGCCAGACCAGACACACCAATGAAGGTGCGAGGAAAAGAAGGCAACCGCGCCATTACGTCGGAAGGCTTCTAGCTTAAGGCAATGCAGCCACTGTCCCATTGCTTTAGCGACGCCCAGATGTTGATCGGCCCCTGAATGCTGCTTGACATATTGTGCGACCAACGCAAGTTAGTCATTGGGTGACTGCCGGCGATCTGACGCCCAGACGCCAGCGAGACGCGGTTATCGTACCCTCAATATTCTTGGAACCGCCCCTGGCGGCTCTGCCGCGTTAGCCCTTGCATTCCCGTCGGCACTGAAGTGCTTTGCTGTAGTCAAAATTTGACTCACTGCCTGCCTTGCTGCCCAGGGCCCGTCTATGTGTGTCGTTCGGGAACGTACAGGGCTGAGGCCAAAAGACAGGCACCTCTTCTCCGTGTGAAAACGCGTTGTGGGAATCCTCACACAGTTTTGTTCCGGAGCATCGAGGCCTAGCTTATTACATGACAGGCCTTGAACTCATCTTGAAGAGCTTTAGTTCCATTCAGACCGGTCGTTGGTGAATGCAGGAAGACCCTTTCAGGGAGATGGCGGCCCATAACAATAAAACCCGCGTACTGCTTTGACAGTAAGAAGACATCTTCCACACTGGCTGAAGGAAATCTTTCTCTTAGCAGGAGCCTTTGGACATCCAAGGCAGATAACTCCCTCAAAGTGGTGGCACAGTCCTGATATGTGTGTTTGCCGCAGTACCCGACAGCAAAACAGTGACCGTGATTTCCAGGACGATGCTGGTGAATGGCGATCAAAGTTGTGGCTGTGACTGGTCAAAATAGGCTCCATTCTGATGGTTGTTTGTGACGATTTGCTGACACAGAGCTGTGCAGGATTATCGAGTGCTTCCAGCAACTTTTTTCCCACTGGGGTGCGATGTACATAGTACGAAGTGTCCGAGTTTTGTCTTTATGAGCATATCGTCAAGCTTGACTAAAAACTCGCCAGGAAGGGTCCTTTGACTTCAAGGACGAACAACTCAAGCCTGTAACACTGTGAGCGCTGCACTGTTTACTTGTGGAAACTGAAGGGTGGTTGCATTCCTGGATGTGCCGGAAGCCGATGTGCTAGAGTAGTATTGGTTCAAGATGTGGACACCCATCCTAGATAACACCGTGACACCGTGGTGCTGTGTCACTGCGTGTGTGGAAATTGTGGTCCCGCGGGAATCTCGGATTACTGAGTATTATGAAGTACTGGTCATGAACCACTTGAAGGATGAAAGCGTCCGCACAAGTTCTCCTTGAATTGCCCCGTGGAAGGAGAGCGACCCTAGCATGACTAAAGCATTCTTCTTTGATCATAACTGTATGCCGGGCCGACATATATGCTTTCAATATTTGTTGCTTCTGAAAGCGGACTGGTAGGATCTGGGAACACAGAGACAGACATCGCGAATTTTTGAAAGGTGACTTGGGAATGAGAGAGAAGTACCGATTGACCATTCAGGACAGACAACTTGATCGAGAAACCCTATCCCACCGACGAGTCATGGCCACCACTAGTGCAGCCAGTCAATGCCCTCATCCGGTAAACAAGTCCTGACTCCAGTCAAAAGCAGAAAAATGAGAGTGGCAAGAAACTAGGGACAGTATCTCATTGGCGAATTGAAGCGTGGAGAACGAATATGAGGCAAATTTGTCCTCGGGGAAACTCCAGACTGAACCAAGGAGGTCTCCCTCTCAAGATCGATCGCACTTATCATAGTCATCCCCGCCAATGACTACAAAATATTCCTTCTCTTTTTCGATGTCATGAAGGTCGCGCTCATTGAGCCTCGTTGGATATATGTGTTCCATCGCTACGGTCTGAGCAGGGAAAAGTCTGGCAACGTCGGCGATGACTGGGGCGTGGATGCTGGCGTGGTAGGTCTGTGGTTCCATTACGTCTCCTCCACGAATTTGTCCTTCCTGCTTTCCTTGTCGTTTCTTCGGGACGTGGGAAGTCCCATGGATCTGATCTACTACCGAGGGTGTCGCGTCATTCGAGAAGTCCGCTATTGGAGTCAAGCAGCGGGTCGTTGCTGGGCGGCTTTCGGGGAATTGGAGGGCCATCTGTCCCTCCTCGTCGATGGTCGACCGTCTTGAACTAGAAAGTCTCAGCCATACTCAAGGCAATTGGTTGGAATGGAGCTCAAGTGGTTGCTCACCATGGGACGGAACTGTACTCCACTAGCGTGGAGAAATTCAACTCGACATCTTCTTCGACCTCAGAGGACATCGTTGGGGGGGAGGGACTGTAAAATGGGGGAAGATTCTGCGGAGTGCTGTCTAGATCATGACAGCCCCCCTGAGGTTGGCTAAGCAGTCCGTCTCCTTTCGGTATATCGGAGAGGGGTGTCGTGGGAAGCCAATACCGAGACGGCGGCGACTCCGCCCATGAATCATAGTCGTTCTGCCCGTGATCTTCAGGCATGATAAACAGCCAGCCATCCGAGGAATTTCTCGCGTTGTCGGACATCTTGAACTCAAACTTCTCAAAGAGTATTCAGGATGGTAGACGATGTTATTTTTCTTCGACGATGGATTCGGCGGCGGCAGGGGAAGAAAGAGGAAAGCAATGTTCGAGGAGCGAGAAGAAGAACGACGACGACCCCTCACAGTTGCCCGACTGATGAAGAAGCCCCGGCCAGCAGAAACATCTCGGACACCATACCGTTACATCCTCACGGCTTGAATGCCGACTGGAGGACGACGGTATAGCGGTGTGCAAGGAGAACGCATTGCACGCTAAAGCCAAGGCAACCGTGCTACAACTCCAGATTAACAAGATCACTGGGGTTGATTGGGCTCCTCTCCGACATCAAGCTCTCTTTGGTTGATGTTTAGGATCCTTCTGCCATGTGGCAGACGCCGTGTCGGTCCCTGGATCCCCGTCATCACCGTTGCATTCGCCGTGGCTAGCTCGGGAATGGTGGACTCGCGGAAGGGCGGTGCAGGACGGGGAACGATGGTGGACCGGAAGCCGAGAGATGGAACCATCTGCGGGGCTAGAATGGGCAACACGCAAAACACAAAGCGGAAATCTCGAGCTGCGTGGTTGGTCACCAATCACAGCTTGGTGGTATGGCTGGCATCTCTCGTTGGGCGGCCAGTAGGGTGTCTGCGGGTGTGCCAGGGCCGGGGCCTCCTCGATCAAATGCTACTCGAGGGAAGACGAGAAGGAAATAGTGACGGATCATTCAGAGATGGGCAGTAAGCTCCTTACATGGCTTTGGAAAGCCGACAGATGACGCTCAAGGGGGAACTCCGCTGTCGGAGACTTGGTTTCCCAAGCCGATCCATTACTGCTGTGCCCAAGGCAACGCGGGGGTGGAATGCAGCTTGCTGTCCGTTTTTTTTTTCCTGTTGAGGGACGTGGAGGCCAACAGCGCAGATGCAGGCTTCCCCCACTGAAGGGGGAAGTATATGGTCTTCCATTGTCTGTAGAGGTGAAGCGGCGGCCAGTGCTTGGCTGCGTCGCTCGGGCATACCCGGCGGATGGGCGTTGGCGGATGGGGTGGAAGGGCTGTGCGTTTGGAAGCGAAACCGGCCGCTTCTATGATCGCTCCGGGGACGGCACGGATCCTATTCGCCTAAGGACGGTGGGAAGTCCTCGAAATACCGGAACGAGAGTGATTAGGTGCGTGGAGATGTGGAAACAGGCTGAGAGCTTGGGGAGTTTGCGTTAGACTCCACACGCCGGGGCAAAGTGAGTGGATGCTGGGTCCTGGTTGGTGTCGGAAGAAGCGCAACCCAGCTCCTACAAGCCCGCAGATCTGCATCCCAGAAGGGCGTCCTCTCTTGTGGCAGAGATTCCATCCCATGATCTGTCTTAGTATGGGATAGAACATACAATAGCAAGGCTCCTTCAACGAGGAGTGCTCGGTTCTATCCACCACCAGAACCCAGAGTTTCCCGTTATCTTTGTCAGGTAGGTAGTATTCACTGGACCAGCCTATACGCCCGCATCTAGGCGAGGTGTTAATGCCTCAAGCCTCTCCTCATTTCGTCTGCATCTGTTGCACAAAATACTAGAGCGCCTAGCCTGCGAGAAACATCACCGCTAACTTGTTCGAGAATCGTTCTACCACCAGGAGGGTTTGACGCATGAGGGAGACCGGCGAGAGGAGTGCGACTGCAGGGAAGCGGAACACAATCGCTTTCCTTGGCTTGCGTCGTTATGTCTTTTCATGATTTCTGCTGCCGGAAGGAGAAAGACGGGCAGGCAGTCGGGTGTGGCATATGTCTCGGATCCAGGAGCGGCAAAGGGCGGCAAAGAGGCTCTCATTCGGCTGGCAATCATCAAAGCCCCGGCTGCCCCGTTTCGCCAGCCGGCGATACTAGCCCGGCATCCCCCCCACGAGCCCTTCGCGCTCAAAGGTGCCATTGATGTGGCAGGTAGGTTTCCCGATTGAGAATAACGTGTGGGAGGTCTGCGGCGCACCCTTTCGGTGCTACAACTACAAGTGCCAGCCTCCTCGCCCTCCTCATCATTCCCAGTGCCCATCCCGTCTTCTCTTCGGAGGCGTGTCCGCATGCGGGGGGCGAAATGGCATCGTGCATATCATGCATTATTGCAGTCGCATGCAGCAGCCACATATGCGAAGAGCAAGACCGGTTCATGGGGATATTGGATGCAAAGATGCGAGCAGGTAAAATTAGTCGCACAGTTTACAAACGGAAAGTTGGGTTGAGGAATCTGCTGTGGTGACGTCCAGTCCTACCGTGCGGCTCAAGGATGCCCTGGACTGTCGATCGTTCCCGTCCGTCCCCGCTCAAATCCCTGCTGTTTACCACACTCCCCCGCCGAAATTTCTCTTGCCAGGCCCAAAGGGGGTGCCAACCTGCATGTGCCAGCCAATAATAGGATGTATTTGGGGGAGGTGCGGCAGCAGAGTGTGTGTCAGACGCTTTTGGCGCTCAATTGATTCCCGCTCTGGCGCTGCACAACACTTACGCTTCAGATGACCTGAGTGTGCGGATCTGAAGGACGGTCGTATCCTCCACGCCCTTCAGCCATTCAGAAGCCGAGCGTCAACCCGGGTAGACCGGAGCTCCATCGTTTGCCTGCTAGTCTATATCTGTCCCAAGATCGGTCGAATCATGCGACGCTAGTCTCTAGGTTCATAGATGTGGGTTGCCCCTGGCTACATTTGAGTTGCGATATAGACGCAGGGAAGATGAGTGATTGCGATGACCCTGGTATCGGCCCCCCTTCTTGACGAGAGACATCTGCAAGGTCCTCTGTTGCGGCTGGCTAGCATTGTCCCGATCCAAAGCTTATAGAGCCGAGGGTATACCTTTGTTTATAGACTGCCCCTTTTCCTCCTCTGCGTTCCAAGTTCAGGATTCCGAAGTTATCTCTTTTGTCGCCACACTCGTCTTCCCAGATGACATGATACGCGTTCCATCATCTCCGTTTCTTCACAGCTTCGATCCCCTATCTGACATTTGATTCGTTTAGAAGAGAATGCTAGAATTTGGAGACCAGCTCTGCGGTATCGTGGGGGTTTATCGGCCGGGAAGTGGTAGATTTGGCTTCGACCCTGGCAGCGATGTGGACTTGGACGCCACAAGTGTGGAGTGTTCAGATAACAGAGGGCATGGGATGAACGTCCATCCTCAGGGATCAATTCCTTGCTGTGCGGAATGCGATCGGTTTCCCCCATGATCCAACTAGTGTTGGGGATGGAAGATCGCCGCCGTTCGACGGGAGGACTAAGGTTTTTGGTGCAGTTCGATTAAGCTACAGACCCCACAGAACGGCCTCCGTGTCTCAGGAGCGGGCTAGCCCGCTGTGGGGCACATTCGAACTCCGGGGAGCCCGACCGGGGAGGGGTTCGAGGGGTTGCCTGGGAGCCTGGCTCGCCTGGGTGGGTGTCTGAGAGGCTCGCCGTTCTTTTTGAGACGGGCGCGCAGAGGATCGAGCTTGGGGCGTGTTCCAAGTGGGCAACTTGGCTTCGATCGTCATGCGTGGCAAATCCCGGCATTACGACCCCAACGTCGGGCAACCATAAGCGAACTGGATCCAATGGCGGTGAGGTCTTTGTTTACACGCCCCTTTTCCTGGACCATCCATCTTCTTGGCTCTGATTCGATCTCGCATATCCTAGCGTCACATCTGCTGCAACGCCGCGAAATTCGAGAAAGCACGGGGCTCCTACAATATTTCTTGATGCATTGTGTGGAGCTGTGATCTCAGCTCAGCACTGAGTTTGAAGGCGGGGACGGCGGGTAAGCTTGACCAAGGAAAGCTGGCCGAATGGTCTGACCTTCTGTTGAGGCGCTATTGCTTTCATCTCTGGCTGGGTCAGTGCTCCGGGGGGGCCGGAAATGCCTCCCGGTCGAACCAACACAAGCTGAGCAGCACGCTAAGGTCTGCCATGAATCGCGGACTGGAAGCTAAGAGTGACACGTTCATGGCAAGTCTAGATGCCGAGGAAAGACCGTGAGGAACATCAAACGCAACCAATCCGTCGCCGCTCTGCAAACTCCAAAGGGGGAGGGGAGAAACCACAACGTCCATCCAGGCGCGAAAGCCAGCGCCGAGAGGGGTCTCCAAGCTCTCCTCTCAAGTCTGTCGAATGGGAGCGAAAGCGGTCAAGAGACTGCACCTGCTGCATCTTTCGATGACAGGACTGGCGAGAAACAAGGTGATGACCCCCAACGCTTCTTTGCACTTGGAGAAGCATGGCTCCATTCCCTGCTTCTCACTTCTGCGTGATCTTGCAGCAGAATGCACAATGGGCGAATTGGGTTGCCGCCCACGGTGAAATGATCACTCCAATGCAGGAGGATTGAGCCAAGCTCGGCGCCTTCGAAGTCACATCGACCACTCACGGTCTGTCAGGCGAGTTGGACCCAGCGAGGATCATCCACTGCTGGCGAGCTGGCATCGTGAGACGGATGGGGGTCAATGTGCGAGAGGCATTACTTGGGAAGTTGCGAAGTCCGATCGTGCGTCATTCAGGCAGGACTTTGGCGCGATATTTTCGCGATATTTTTCTTTCGAAAACTCGAAGAGAGCCATGGGGGCTCAACGACGATTGTTGAGGAGATTCAGAGCAAATGTCGCCACGTCCAGCTGAGACAACTCTGGTGTCAGGGGGCGGTTCGTGCAGTCAATTGGAGCAGGTGGCTCCTTGTCCTTCCAGCACCCTGGACCCTGAAGTGGAGCGGAATCATCGGTGTTGCATTTCCCCCCCTCTCGGGTCAATCGAACCTTATTTAGCTTCGTGTTTCCCAAGCGTCGAGGGAGGGAGGGCCACACTTCTGGTTTCGCGAGAGATGGGGAACTGATCGCCCATTTTCAGATCCTTCAATTGAGTATGCATTTGACGACATGGTGCAGCACAAACCGCGACCGACGTCTCCAGCCACCAACTCCCGACCTAACAACTGGAGCGAGTCGAGCACAGTACCAAAGGTCGGTAAGGATGTACTTCGGAACAACGGCCTCGGGAGTAGGTTGGGAAGTCGGGGACCACGAGCGACTGGGCCACCAACTCTCTGTTGGATACTCAACACCTTAAGATGCAAGAAGCCAGTTTTCGGAGCTGATGGGCGCGGCTGCGGCCAGAAGCTGTGGCACAGTGATCGGCACCAGAATGGCACTGCTCAACCTGCCCTCGAACGCCTCGTTGATGTCGGCGCACGCCAGCTCTTCTTACCCTCAGCTGAACAGTCTACGGACGTACTCTCACTTTTATTATTCCCCAAACCTGCAAACTCTTGCTTGACACCCGTTAAGTTACCTTGTACCTATCGCTCAACCCGACTCCAACCAAAACAGGCTTTCGACTCGACTCGATAAACGGCTCTGCGTGCCGACGCCAGCGAGCACGGCACCGAACGACTTCAAGCTTCTTCGAGTTTGTGTCAGCGGCCCTAAGCCCAATCATGACGTTTACCCCCAAAGCCTAAAGTCTTTGAAGTTCGGAGGCTTCCTCTGCTCGAGATTGGTCATCCAGCGACCCAATCAGAGTCGCAGCGTTGGTCACATGCCTATCACGAGGTTCGTGTCGCGGGTTCATGGGAGACGTATTGCGACAACTACAAGCTCATCTTCTTTATTCACTTCTATCTGTGCATCCGACAACAAATGGCCACCTTTCTTCCGTTCCTCTCGACGCCCCTGGCTTTCTCTCACGTCTCCTCCACCCAGCCCAAGCCAACATCCAACCAGCATGCAATCTGTTCGAGCGAGCCGATTTGTCGTTCATTTCTCCCATGGCGTTTCGACTGATGGGTTTCGTTCCTCTCCTTTCGTTCATCCCATGTCCTCGACACCTGGGCGTCGAGACTACTCAGGGGCTCTGAAGTCTTCGTCGGGCAGTTCCTGGACATAGACTGGGCTATGATCATTGCCGTCGCTGACCGTATCCGCAACAGATTGTATGGTCTGGCTCCCTACGATCGACGATATGTTTTGTTCCCGAGATTGGCGAGCTTCAGCCGTCGCGTCGCTGGAAGTAAATGTAGGCCCTTGAGACCACTCTGTGACGAGTTCCATACGACGACGGCCACTTGATGAGGGGCGAGAGACGGCGGTTTCTCTGAAGTCGGAAAAATTGCGCTGGGTTGAAGATGCCCCAGTGCTCGATGTCGGGGAGAGCTCTCGATCATTGACGGCGGCGACATTGCCATCCGCCTGGGCGGCTTCATATCGCAGATCGGTATCACTAGCCACATGGGCATCCCCGTTCGTATTTCCGCCCTGCGATGTCGTTGCGCTGTTATGGCGCTTTTCAACGCCATTTGTCTCAGCTGCGCTGGAACCGCCCGGCTGCACGGAGCTTTCGTTATGGGATGCCATGACCCGAGCGTCACTAATAGCTGGTGCAGTGCTTCGCCTGGTGTCAACGGCGACGGAACGGGCTTGTGGGGTAAACGAAGTTAAACAACGACAGAACGCCCGATAACCCTAGAAGGCCTTTTGCGTATTGGTTTCACCGTCAAGGGAATGTCTGTCGCCTGGTAAAGGAGGGCCCTGGGGGTTGGGTGAGGAGTGAAGTGAGCAACAGGTGTTCGACGAGAAGAAATAGGAAAATGGATCCCACCCTCTTCGAGCCGCATACGAGATCCCCCGTCTGGAGAAAACAAGAGCTGATCTTGACTGGCCGTTCATCGATAACCAGAAGGTCTCGTCAGCCTCAGAATGTGTTGGAACCATAGCGGGACCAAATTGGGGCTTCCCCGATACGCAGTTTGGCTCGAGCTTCCGGTTCGGCGCGGCAAGCTGCTGAGGACCCGTTCAGGTGGTGTAGAAAGCTACCTCGACCAATTGGGGAGGTAAGTACTGAGGCAGTCAGTCACTGAGTCCAGTATACCGACTAAACTGTATTGGTTTGGAAGAACCCATGCATCACGGTCCGACCGACCCACCGCCATGTCTTATCAGGCTCGTTGAAGCGGAAGCAGGACGAGCAAAACGGTATCATGCTAACGCACCTGGAATCGAAACTTAGGACGTTTCTCCAGGGGATACGCAGCATCGTAATAACACAAATCAGACAGCTGAACTGGGGCTGGGCGGGGTTGCTCGCATCCCCGCCTCACACTTTGGGAGCCGAAGCATCTGGTTTCGCAAGTTCGAAACGGTCAAACCGCTGGCCATAATACTCTTGGACATAGAGGCGATGGTCATGAGTTTCGTTGAATGGAGCCACTGGGTCCCTCTTCCGTCAAGCCGCAGCACTGGGAGCGGCGAGATCATGTTTGTTTGCTGCTCCACGAGATTTGGCGGCCGCTGACAAGCTTGCTTGGGGCTGTGCTCTGCGCGCCCAAGCTAGGTACATATGAAATGATTCGAGAGCCAAAGTCGGTCTTCGGCCCCTTTGGTGGAGAGCACACATCGTTTCGCCATTTGTCGAGCCAAGATGTATTAGCCATTCTTCCCTCGAAGTCTACTTCATTCATTGAACACGCGTGGTGTGGGTGCTGTGGGTGATGGCTCTTGCATTAGCGAGAACGCCCAGCAGCGAAATCACCAGACACGGCCCATTTAGCCCCCAAAGTTATGGCCGCCTTTGCATGCGTGGCTCCCTTGCAGAAGGTTGCCAACACGACTTTCGCCGCATCCATGGGATCCGCTCGAACGGCTCCGGAAACCGCTGCGAGTTATGCTACGCAGGAGGGAGGCCGGCAGCAACATGCTGCTTGAGGAATGCCCTGTGCAGAATACAGCCAGAGGACATCAACACCAAGTCACAGCCAGCGGAAGAAAGAGAACTCGTATTTGTGTCTAGGAGGCGTACACTCTAACCAACGAAATAATCGACCTTTGACAGCAATTTCTTCCTCCGACACCCGGATACCGACGCTGGTTGAACGTTAGCCCCACGCAGATTTATTCACGACGATCTCCTATGAGGAGCAGAGCGGGTGAACTCGCGCATGGAGGGAGACTCGTGATGAGTTGGTTATGCAGGCGTATCACGTTCGGGCAGCAACGAGGTCCAGCCGTCACGTTTTCGGAGAATTCTCGTTTCATAGGTGCGCCGCCGCCCTGTGCAAGAATACACAGTAGACCTTCGCTGATGAGGTCCGCCCTATCCCCATTCGGCCTGTATCTTTAGCGAACAGCGTTCAACAATATTGAAAGCATGCACAGCCGAAGCGGTCAAGGCCCGAATCTCGATTTTGGTTATCGCAGCAAGCAGACACCAGATGACGTCTTTTATCAGCGTCGGGAATCGGCCACGATCATCAGGAGGTGTCCTGCAGAAAAGTATGCTCCCTGCATACCCCCTGCTGTGGCCTCCATCTGCGCGCTAAGACGTGGCGCTCTGTTGGCAACCCTGCCAGGAACTGGGAGCAGTCCGAGTCCTCACCGGTCGGGGGTGTATCCCCTGCGCTCAAGAATCGGGGTGTCTCTGGATGGATGACCAGTTTATCCCACCTTTGTTGCGTTGGCCGTCATCCTCTGGAGAAGCCTGGAGGTAACCACCTGAATTAGGAGGCGATGGACATAAGACACGGACAAAAATGGAAACATGCGAAAACACGGGGACACGCCATCACAACTAAAGCGAGCCCTCAGTCTCACTTTGGGCGGGTGTTAGTCTATTCGCTGTGGACGTGGGTTTCTTTGCCCCGTCGGAAGATATCCAAGATGCTGTATTTCCAGCATTTTGTTACTTATTCGTGTACGCTTTGCGGGGTTGGTCGAGGTATTGCGGAGGATCGGCGAGTGCAACGTCCCGCTGCGAAACAGGCATAGGACGTGAGGAACCATACGGCTCAATCTCTTGACCTCACTCCCCTGTGGCAGTGCACGACATAGCACGATTTAATTTGCGATCACTGGGAAGTGGCAAGATTTGCCTAGTTTGTTGTCCACTGTTAGGAGGCTTGGTTCTTCCGGGGCAGATCCGCACAACTCCAATCACTTACAGCAATGAGGGTGAGAAGTCAGAAAGCCGCGGGCCGGGCCGGGTCGATGTCGAATCGAACAACTCATTCGGCACACTATTCGACCACGCAGTTCAGCTTTCATGGGGGCATGCTTCATGGTCGGGGGTCTCCGCCAGGGTCGGTCAGCGGACCTAGAGTTAGCCGTCGCATCTCGTCCGTCCAATTGCCTTACACGGAAGCCAAGGCCGGTCGAAATCAACTGGACAAAAATGCCGGGGGCAAAGCAAAGTATACCATCCGAGTCCTTCCAGTGACTCGGAAATGCATTCGGGTTTTGTTGACCTGTCATATTTTCTGGGGTAGGAACGGACGGCCTTGCAGTGCACCAGTGTGTTGTTGCTGGACAAGGCTCGGTCGGCTGTGGCTGGCCCCCCCCTGGTTTTCGCTGGCCAAGCGCGGTTAACATTTAAATCAGATAATTGTGGGTGCGCTATCCGGATCCGGACCCGGCTCCGGAGATGTCAGACAGGTGTTTAACATCCGATCTAACGGTGGAGGGGCTGCCTATTCTCCAGTGGATTCGGACACTGAGAACTGAACCCAGCTAGCAAGTACTATTTTTTCCACGTGCAGGGAGACGCCTGACAGGGCAGACAGAACCGCATACGCAGAGAAAACCGTTCGTCTACTGGCTGTAGCTACATACTTCGGCTCTAGCATCATTCGCTTTGTCGCCACCCTGCGGATGTTTTCTTTCCTTTTTGTGTCGGTTTCTGTTGCTCCTGCTGCAGTGGGTGTGGATCATCCTGATAGGTCGTCTTGCGATTGAGGAGTTCACCGCAATTCTGTGTGAGTTGGACGGGAAATTGAGGCTCTTGCGGTGGCGATTTTTTGGGGCTTCGGGGGTCCGTGAGATCCCCTGGGTGTCTTTTGATTTTTTCCTCCCTATTGCTGTGTTGGTGTTGCGAATTGGTGAGTCGGGGATCAAGCGCAGTTTTCTGGGTAGGTATCCGGATAAAGCAGAATGACACGGCTCAGATGAAGACTAGTTATTACTACTGCCTGTGGGAGGCATTGAAGTTTAGAGCTGTTCTTTTCTCGCTCTCGACGTTCGAGAACCAGACGAGCACTGTCTCGCGCTGTGAGCTCTTGTGTCAGAGTCGTCCCCTGATAGCTATCTAACTTTTGTGTTGATGGAGGCCTTTGAAGGTCACGACCTCAACTGTGTGGCATTGCAGTGGCTTTTCTACATTAGGCGCTTGGTAGCACCTTAGGTACAGTTGCATATGTTATTTTATTCTGGACAATGAGTCTTGAACAGGTGTCTCTGTCCTTGCGGATATCACCATCTCCCACAGATCGTTCAATCCAACCCAGAATGTTGCAGCAATGGCCAGTGTTATCATACAGCACTTCAAACCATTATTAACCCTCCACGTGATGTATTCGTCGAAGATTTAAGGGGTATATTCTTCCGATACTAGTGGCGGCCGCCCGAAACCCTAACACAGAGATACTCTAGTTACAGAAAGGATCGACACTTGATCAATAGCACGCCTCATACAGCCTGCCAAGCTCATTAGACAGCCCACTGGTGCCCGCAGTCTTATGCAGCTGCAGGCCAGAAGGGGAATAATAGTGGGCATGGACTAAACCAGAGTCGTCGAAGCGACGCTGACAAACATGCGATACGTCTCACGGGAAGACTGCGGGGAAGCTATCTTACTTCCAGTACTACCTAAGTATCACTAACTTCCCGCGCGCTATTATCGGATCTCATTGCTCTCTTTCACTCTGCAAACAGATCATCGTTAACATGCCCGTCGATTTCCATCTCGGTCCGTCCGAGGCCGGCACTCGTGCTGCAGCAGCTGGCTTCGCTCAGAATATCCTCAAGCCGGCCCGCGCTGAGTACATGAAGCATGAGCACCATCAGTATGTCAAACCCATGCCATGTGTCTAGAACCTTTCAAACGGGGTATCAATACCTCCGGAGTTTCTTATCCCCCGAGTACACCGTTATTAAACCTTCCGAGCCCCTGCCTCCCTAACTGAATTGGAACAACAATCAACTAACACTTTCCACCAGCGAGCGCTTCCAAGCCACCCAACCGACCTACGCCGTCGCCGTGAAAGGAGGTCTCCTCAAGGGCCAAATCTCACCAGCCCGTGGCGGCGGCGGCGGGAGTCTCGTCGAGGCAGCCATAATGGTCGAGGAGTGTTACGCCGTCGAGCCATCGGCTGCTCTCACCATCTTCGCAACAGGCCTTGGTCTGACTCCGATGAACATCGCCGGCAAGCCGGAACACGCGGAGTTCCTCGCACCGTTTCTCAGCGGGGAGGGCTCGCCTTTGGCGTCCCTTGTGTTCAGCGAGCCTGGAGGTGTGGCAAATGCGCTGGAGAAGGGCGCGCCTGGGTTTCAGACCACAGCACGGCTCGAGGGTGATGAATGGGTTATTGATGGTGAGAAGATGTGGGCGACTAACTGTGCTGGTTGGGACTTCAAGGGGTGTGAGTTGGCATGTGTTGTCTGCCGAGATGCGACTGAGGGAGCGGCCTACGGATCGGACAGCGACCCCCGAGACCGAGTTATGATAATCCTGGTCACCAGGGCCGATCTCGACCGCAACGGCCCCGGCGCCTTCGAGGTCCTGCGCCACATCTCGACACCAGGCCATACATCTGTGTCGGGGCCGCACGTTCGGTATACCAATGTTCGTGTGCCTGCAAAGAACGTCCTCTGCCCTCCGGGACAGGGCGCTCAGGTTGCCTTTGGTTCATTCGATGCCAGCGCAGTGCTCGTGGGTGCCATGGGCGTTGGCTTGATGCGGGCGGCTTTCGATGCAGCGCTGGATTTTGCTAAGCGGGACTCGCGCAACGGAGCGGTGCCGCTGCTTGAGCGCCAGGCCTTTGCTGATATCCTCTCTGGGATCAAGATGCAGACTGAGGCGGCGAGGGCTTTAACGTGGAAGGCTGCTCACGCCCTGGAGAATGGACCCGGAGACTATGACGCTCGCCGGGAGCTGGCGTTGGCTGCCAAGGTGTTTTGCAGCGACGCGGCCGTCAAGGCGTGTACAGATGCGATCAATGCAGTCGGAATGTAAGCTGAGAACCGAACCATCGATGACTTACTGAAGCTGAACACAAACTAACCGCCTGTGTGTTTAAACATAGCACGGCGTACGACCTATGTCAGCCTTTTGCGGACCTGCTGAATACGGCCATTGTGTTGCCCATCTTTGATGGCGGGAATGTCGGCATCCGAAGACGCCATATGCAACAGCTCATGCTCTCGCCCACTTACGATGCCTGGGCAGCGACGTATGGACCTTCTCAGGGCCAGTAGTTTTCGAGTTTCTCTCGGGCAGCAATGGTTCAACCTCGGTAGCGACGTGGTTGTACGACTTCCGCTAAACTTTAAGCATTCTCTGGGACTAATCATTTGTGTGACACTGATTCGAACCCCTTTGAAAGTACTCGACAATTGATTGTTTCTCAGAACCAGACAATTGATCTCATTGTGACTTTCATCCCAAGCCCAGTCCTAGCCAGAAATAAAAAATAAAGCAGCTTGTATCGAAGAATCCGAGAGAAGAGCACTTGGGAGTTCGCTGAATACCGAAGACTCAGAAACATCAACCAACTAGACTGCAGAAATCTACATGATGACGGTGACCGGCGTTGATGCCGGTGTATCATGATTGGCTGGTGGTAAATTCAAAGCCTGGGCTGAGTGAGGGATTTCTCTGGCCAACTGGAATTTCACCGAAGCTCCGAATTTGCCTCCTCAGGCAAACCGTCGATTCCGAGAAAGGCAAACGACGCGATTTTCTCATCATGGGATTTCGTTCCGCGGTTCCACCTGCATGATTTTCCAAGATCTTGTGGTAAGCATTATAGCACGAATTTCCGTCGATCCGATCAGGCGTCCCGAGTCCTGAGACACATGGCAAATTCAGATCCAAAGATCGACAGCACGTTTTCGGTGTCTCCCGACTCCTTCCCGTCCGATGCACCGGCGATTTCCGTAGCCCGTGCTTGGCCAACGCTGTTGTCATTTCGGTTTGGAATATACCACGCACATCGATGTTATCTTGAAAGCTTTGCGGTGACCCCCCACGCAAATGACCCCTGAAGGCGCAGCGATGGCCTCCGGGCAGGCACCCAGTTTCGAGAATCTGCCCATCGGAGTTGCGGTGAGCAGTTTGCGTGTTTTATTTCAATCCCACGCGTACAGCAATGGAGGGCGCGTCGGTCAGTGGTTCAGGGGATTTCTTTTGCGCAATTTCTTTCTTCGAACGTGCTCCGTCTCGCCTCTTCCCATGATACTCGAGCAGGGAGGCACCGAGGTTGCCTTGGAGGACACGGTTTCAGTCGCGTCTGAGATGATAGCGGCTGTGCCTGGTCGCCTGAAAGGAAGTTTGCCTGAATGTGGCTGACGATGCGGCATGGAGTCGCAACCACAGCCCAAGATCCTGGGATGGGGCACGGGCTGGGGCCGATATAAGCGTGCTCCAAAATTCCATCCCGGGTGTAGCATTCCCCATCCGGTTTTCGGTGAGGGCGGGAGTGAGGGTGTTGACGACAGCAGCCCGAATACGATGCGATGTTTGCGGCTAAGCACCCGACCCTGGCCGGCCCGCAAGACCCAGAGAGGCGGTCGAGTGGAACACATTTTAAATGATGGGATTTGCCTTGCAGGGTGCGGCTTGGTTTAGGCAAGCTGAACGCCTGATATCTGGCCCCAACGGCTTGGGCCCGTCAGCTGAATTTGCAATTCCTACTACTCAGCGCTCTGCCCTCAGGTCGCACCAGTTATGCGAGTGTGCTTGTGTAGTTTTGGGAGTCTTTGATTCGTCAATATGCGGGGTGAACGCTCACCTTACCCTCCTTGAGGCTGGAGCCAAAACATTCTTCGCACCCTCTCAAGCGGAAGACTCGGGGGTACCAAGCGGGGCTGACTGTTCTGCCCCGATGTCCCCTGGCCGCCTCTTTGAAATTTCCGGCTGACTAGGCTCTATCTCGTCATCTGTCTGGGTCATGGTGCCCCTGGTTGCCTTACTAGGTAGGGAAGTAGCCCGTGTGCAATTAACCACGATGCGGAAAACATCGGGTCATCTTCCCGATTTCAATATCCGAAGTTCGGTAAACTCGAGCCTACATTGGATAATTGATGGATGAGCAATTTCTGGGCCATGACAACTGACAAGGCGTCTGGCGAAATAAGCACTTTTGTGGATTGGAGACGAACCTAGGTACACCAACCCCGTGTTTTCATCTTGGCGTCCACCGACCCAAGGAAGGGGTTTCGGACGTGCAGCCTGGCTTGAATCTGACCCTTGGGGTTGTATTGGGATGCTGCCTTTGGGTGACTCTGACCGGACGTCATGATTCTTGCTTCCTGATTGATCGAACTGACGATGCCTTCCCCGATGTCGTGCGCCTTCAGCCCTGGACCAGACTGGAGTGCAACCGAATCGCATTATAGGGGTGCCGTTTGACATTGCGCAAAGATCAACCACGGTGCGAGGTGAGCCATCGATATCTCGGTGAATGGTGATCCGTTTACCGGCAGCCGGCCGAGCTCACGTGCCACCAAGATGGTCCTTCCTCCCGTGTTGTCGGCGTACGGCTGCCTAATCCCCGGTGTATTCTCAAAAGAGCCACTCCGTCATCATTGGAAGCCTCAATTATGCTTTCGTCCACATGAGGCACACCATATGCATGTCTGGTTGCCCTGCGCATGTGAACGACTCGCAAGGCTCCGACCCGCATCGAAGCTCCCCGCGCTCCCCTCCGGAGATGGCCATAGCTCCCCATGCAGAGAACATGTGTCGAACCTACAAAGCTAGGGTTTGTTTCTCCACCCCGCTTGCAGCCTTTCCCCATGCTCGGACGATCGGTAGGTTGCCATCTCGGTTCCATTGGAGCTTTGCTTCAAGGCAACTGAGGGGAAGCACCATCATCCAATGCCGGCATGCAGCTCGGCCCTTTATTGATCTTCAGCCAACCGCCTCGCATCATTCATAAACAATGGAACCCAAATTGCGTCTGCACTCGCCCGGACATGATGCAGCCTTGGGACCCAGATGCGATCACTGGTCCGGAGGAGTTGAGTTGACCGAGGCAGCCCACCCTCTTCAAGGTTTCGAACTTGCGAGGCGCCATCACCATGACCACAAATTGAGCCATGGCTGCAGATGGACTATCTCGTTATTGATGGCCCACACTATCACGCCATCGCTACTCTTTTAGACGTGGGGGCAGGACGCTGAATC
>Ga0247780_1000451_pt1 | contig 39072 bp, 16 predicted proteins | sample UWRJL079202R5_FD_179927 | JGI IMG/M metagenome (GOLD analysis project Ga0247780, IMG submission 179927) | Plant litter microbial communities from Arlington Agricultural Research Station in Wisconsin, United States - UWRJ-L079-202R-5 | ecosystem: Environmental > Terrestrial > Plant litter >...
TCTCGCCTCGGCCCTAATCTATCGATCGAGAACGAATTGCGGCCAATCGCAGATGCCGACACTTCGAGCCAATCTCCTTCTACACCGACGCTGCGTCTAATTTCAGCAAACGGTACCTCACAGTAGCTGAAGATGTTTGTCGGGCATTTTCTGGCATCGCTTCTGCAGTTGCGACCGGCAATCTCAGCAGTCTCCTGTCCATGGACGGAAGTGGTGATCAAGTCGTCGTCGCAAATATGCCGTTGCGGTATATCCTACCAGCTGTCCTGTGGGTTCCAACATGCGATACAATGCGCCGAAGTGGTCCCTTGTCTTCGTTGCCTTCATGGTCTTGGGCTGCGTGGGAAGGACCTATCACATACTCTGCGGATTCCGGAATTGCGTTATCGTTGTGCACGTGGACCAATAAATGCTGCATCAAGCTTGTGACAGTTCGAACGACGAAAGGGACGCAAAGATTGGGGGGATGGAAGCAAGCCTCGTGTTGTGTGCCTGACTTTGAGGTGGAGTCTGTAGAAGGCCAAAACAACGACCTAGCCTGCCCCTCCACCACTACCTTAGGTCTGTTCCCAGAAAGCCAGCATGGGGCCGCCCTGGAGTTCTGGGCAGACAGAACGGAAGGATGTCGGCTATCCTACAGTCAGACAAAACGCAGGAAAGCTTCTGCGCTCTCGGAGCTTAGTACGAAGGGCCCCGATCTGTACTGGATGCCTGGCACTACTAGAGCGCTAGTGAGCCTGAGCCACCAGAGTTACGAAGACTGAATCCTACAGAGAGGTCTAGAAAAGAAAGGGGTTCTGGCCTCTGGCCAGAACCTCCAGACAGAGAGAAAAGGTTCAATCAAGTAGTTGTAACCCCATTCAATTCTACAGATTCCAGTGTACAGTGTTTCTGACAGGTAGTAACAATGGTGGTAAACTGTAGCCCTGACCAGCTGAACTAACTACCTCAGCTCAGCTCCTCTATGAACTTCTTTTCAGCTCGACTGGCCACACCTTCCTGCGCGTTCTGGCAATGGGCTAGAACCCCCTTTTTTTTCTAACAACTTAGTCCAGCTACCACACAAATTCCATATGTATTACCAGTTAAGTAAAAGTAAAAAGAGGCGTGGAAGAAATACTCCAGTACTTATAAGGCTTTGCAACTAATACCTGTTATGACTCAGACGGGTGATGACTAGTCACGGCGATTAGTAGAGAGTTAGATGCGTTATATCGACACTAGAACCGTGTGTTAAAGAAGGGGGTGTGAATATAAGCAGTTGCGGCTACTTGATTTGGCGGCGTTTGCTGCCAAATCTAGAGGATAAAACCATGTGACTAAAACTAATGGTGTAATATCCAGCTAGTTTCATACCACTTCTTCTATCTAACTATATTATTAGTTAATTATGTCATCAAGTAGAGCATGTTATTAAGTAGAGCACGTCATTAAGCAAAGCACGTCATAGCTGGGACGTGTAAAAAGGATGTAACTGTTAAGAGACAGTACAATCCAAGTAGGATATTGTAGCCCTAACTGGCAGTAGTAGTTACTATACTAGCAATTGGTTATAATCTTGCAATCTAGTTCATATAGGTAAAAACACAAAAAATGACCCTTTGGTTTTGCTAGAGAGCTAGAGAACAAATCGAATTAAAATTTACTAGCGTTGCTTCGTTTAGCAGTTACGTGGCTCTCCGCAAGGTCTAGGGCGCTTCTCGTTTTTATCTCGCTCCTGGTAAATTTTAACGCTAGATTTTGCCTATTACAATACTGTTCTACTGTAGATAGTAATAGCTTATAACGTAGTTACCTAGCTGTATTACGTTTTACTTTTACTAGTAATGTAGTAGTTTAAGCCTTATTATCTTATTCTATTTTATCATCTATTTACTACCGTATTTTAATAGCTTTAGTTAACATCTATACTGTTTAGTTGATGCTAGGACCTCTTTGACTAAACGTAGCGCGTTCAGGACAGAATTGGTAAGGCAGAGTTCTCTCGCTCTTGTTTGATCTGTTCGCTAATATTACTTCAATGCTGGTAATTGTTCAGCGAGTCATTGGCGCCTGGCTAGGATACTGTCGCGCAATACCACTGCACTAAGAAGCAATAACGTTCAATTACTCTCGCACGTGGTAATCGCTGTTTTTCTGGGAGATACAAATCCCAGATGCCTAAATGTGAGGATAGAGGGAGAATCTTTGCGTCTTGCTTTGCTTGGGATACCTCTAAGCAATAGCGGCTGCTTGCTCAATGATTGGACTGCCTTAGCTGCCTTAGCCCACCGCAGTGGCATGTCGTGACAGCCAGCTTTACCACAGGTTCCGGAGTTCGAACAATGGCGTTGTTGGCCTTGATGTGTCTCTGCCCGCTTTGAGGTTCAACTCCATAGAAGTGAAATAGTTAACCACCAGCTCTCTTTGTTTTTCCTTGTTCGGACTGGGACCAGGGGAGACTGATGTCATGCATCGCAGATACAAGAGAAATAGACCCAATATCTTCCGTCACACGATATCTGCAGTTTCCATCTGACATATAAACTACCGCCGACATCCGGGAGTATCTTTCTGGCTCAAACAAATCACTGCCTCGATCCAAAACGGGTGCTTGTTCCGATACACCGAGCTGCTTGTAAATGCTCTCTTCCACGCTGAAATATCAAACAGCCAACGTGCCCAACTACCCAGTTGCGAGCGAGAATGTTGGTCCCGCAGGGTCCGGAAACGCTGACAGCCCGGATCGCGGGATTGTTTCTCGTATCCCGTCTTACCCGGACAACAGGAAGTCTGTCGCACCCGCCGGGGATTCCTCAACTGACCCAGGGGCTATCAGCCCAACAGACAGCAGGGCCATCGACCCCCCGACTCGGCCCCGACGCCGAGACCGTTCCGCGATGATCGCCTGTCGCTGCCTTCTCAGGGCGCGCTGGTGGAGACGGGGCAGCATGCCAAGCCTTTGTCGTGGCCGCCCCGGCAGCGAAGAAATGCGGTTGTTCCGGAGGAGGAGCAGAATCGGGGTGACGGTGACGGCAAGACATCATAATGGAGGAATCGAATGAGTGCGTCGACTTGCCTCATCCTTTGATGTGAATGTGGTAAGTTAAAGTCTCACCCGACGGACTTGAAGCTTGGATAGTTCAACCAAAGTGCGCAGAATGCGAATGCCAAGATCTGCTTTGGTGTGTGACTTTTACGGTATACTTTATAGCTTATACAATAATAACCGTCTGTTACGGCCTGCTCCTTGGTATACCGAGGTGACTGAGGTAAAGACAGATCGTAGTAGCGGACAGGGTCCCTAACCGTGGCCAATTGCTACAAGGTGATAGGGGCAAGATGACTGAATGAAGGCTAACACAACCCTCAGGGCGATAACTGTCAAACAGATCGTAGATCCAGAGGTTCAAGACAATAGATCTCACTGAGTGATACCCGAGAACAATGTATTGCTAGTGTGAGGAACTAAGAGGGTTCCTCACTCTATTGTGGTCATGATGATGGTATCTATACAACTGTAGGGGGAGGTAACTTATACCTCGATTATTTATGATCATTCTGATCACTTAGTGGTTAGAGTGGACGCGAAGATCACCTTGATCACTGTGATCATTAACTAGCGTGAGTGATCACGATGATTACTCTGTGCGTGCAGACAGTGTCTGTAAGTCTGCACTGTTCGTGCTGCGGACTATCCTTCGGGCCGCTCCGGCCCATCTGCATGACCCAGGGTCATGACAGGGGATGAGGAGAGATATACTGAAGCTACCTCTCATTGTCGGTAACGTTATACACCGGAAAATGCAGGATTGGAGATGTAGGATTGGAGCAACTAAAAAGGGAGTTGTAATAGGTGGATTGTCTTGCTTGTTCTCGGCTCTTTGGCTTTGCCAGGGAGCGAGCCGCTATTATTGTTAGAAACGTTGCAAACCGGAAACTGTGCGTTGCAACTGGTTGATTTTCTTGCTGGTATTAGTTACGCTTGCAGCCAGAACCCCTTTTATTCTGAGAATATGTTGACGAATTCAGAATTGAACGATAGGAGGAGTGTTTGCCGATGGCCTTCTAGACCTAAACGTGGGAGACCCAAATCAATCCACAGGCACGACCTTAACCTCGACAAACTCAGCTCTCTGGACCGCGTTCCCCTTTCTGTTAAACTCGATATATGGCAACCGTATCGTCAACAGCCTCAGCCGGCTGTGCCACAGGTACCCCCGCAACCCCAGCCACCACGCCGTTCCGACGAAAACAAAAGCGATGCCCACGAGAGGCTTGACCCAGGACGCCTCGCCGGGCCGTTGGGCCACGGGCGGTACGAAGACGCCAAAAACCATGTAAAGCAGCGCAACAAACGCAAAGATGCTGGGCAGCGGGTCGAGCCACGGCGTCCCGTGCTGTTGCACTTTCTCGTTCCACCTCCTGCTGCAAGGAGCCCGGATCCACGAGTCGATCTTGAGATACAAAAGGCCGCCAACAGTGAATAAGCCGAGGACGATGACGATGACGTACACCTTCAAGAAGCTGAGGAATCGGTACCCGTATGACGGCTCGAAGCGGACCCCGAAGATCAGCACAAGGATGATCTCTGTCAGCCAGTGCAAGAATGTGCCGGCTATCGGTGCCTGCTCAGCGTGGTTTCTGACGAATTCGCTCGTCATGCGCTCGTGGGTCTTTCTGCGCCTCGATGCCCACCGCGCAAGCAGAGTATCGCTGCTCTTCGCAAGCCACAGTGAAAAGGGAAAGACGCCTTCCTTGCCAATTTCCTGCTTGACGCGGGTGCTGGTAAAGCACTCGGAGATCATGTTACCGAGAAGGAAGAAGCCCAGGAGGGCGCTTATGCCTTGCACGGTGGCCTGTGAGTTGTTCTCTCCTGCCACCCGCTCGAAAAACTCGACAGCCATGTTCATGTTGGCCGGCACGATGCCATGGTACGGCACGACACAAAGGTAACTGACGTTCACCAGCGTGAACAAGACGATGACCACCAGCAAGGTATACGTCGTCGTCCGTACGAACTTGCGCCGCGGACTTCTCACCTCGGCGTGCACATAAAACGGCTGTTCGTAGCCTCCGTACGGGAATGTCGCATACACCAGGGCGAATGCGATGTCGCCAAAACCGCCACCGGGGGCCTTGCTCTCGAACGAGATGTTGCTGCAAGAGTTGTTGTTCTTAGACCCGTACACCAGCCCGATAATGGTGATGATAACCAACATGGTCACCTTCAAGACTGCATACGCGTTGTTGATCAAAATGGAGAACCGTCGGGTGAATATGTTGACGAAACAGGTAATGGAGATGGCGAAGATAGCCCAGCCTACAACCGCGCCGTTTTTGAAGCACTGGTCGCCTTCGCTGCAGCCTGGATCGACGGCGGTCTGCATGAAGATGCCGAACTGTAGCGCATTCGAGGCAAGGTTCCCGAACATGATGAAGAGCACCCCGAAGGTGCACGTCATCCAGAACCGGGGCTTCTTGAAAATGTACTCGAGCTGTCAACGACAACATGCATCAGCGAAGCCGACATCCACACAAACGTATAAGAAGAAGCTCACCCAATTCTTGTCGGCGCCACTTCGAGGTGTGCTGATACACACCCACCGTGTACCTCGGCGGACCTTGTGCATCGGGATTGTCTGGGCCAGCTCGTTCCAGCATGCCAGGATACCGAGCATCACGAATCCACCGACGATCCAGAGCATGAGCGCAACGCCGCTTGAGCCCGTGAGGAAGAGCACGTTCGCCGGCTGGGTGAAGATGCCGCTGGCAATGGTGCGGTTGGTCATGAAGCAGAAGGACGTAAATGCACCCAGCTGTTGGTTCTTGGTTGGTGCCACATTGACCACTTGGGTATCGGGGTTGATATTATCGAGATCCGCCTCTAGCTGCTCCACCAGAAGTGCCTCTTGATGGCCGTCACCAGCGTGAGGCTCCATCTCCATCTGTTCAACGAAGCCCGGCGCGTTCGGGGCGGCCATGGCGGCAGTTCAGAGAAAGAAACGAACCAGCAGGAGAGTGCAATGGCGCCAAAAAAAAACCCCCCCATCCGTTTGAGGCACGACGACGAGGACGGAGGACACGAGACTCAACCGTTGCCATCGCCGGGCCAGCAGCGAAGACCCCGCAATTTTAGAGAGCCTTGTCGTCCTGCTCCCCACGCAAAACGCATGCGAAAAACCACTCGCACGAATGGCTCCCGCCCTGGGCACTGGGCACGCAGCGGCAATTTCCGCGCGTCATTTTTGAAGCGTAAACGCCAAGGTTGAAGCAGAATAAAACGCCTTGCGTGGCGCCAGTCAAATCTGCACCGCGAAGATAGGCTCCTCGATTCATTGGACGACAGCCCCAATTTTACCCCGCGCTTGGTAGCCGGTTAAAGCACAGACCGCTTGCAGGGATCCCTAACACGCCACCAGCAAAATTTGCTGTAAATATTTATGTTAGGCTGAAATTTAAATCCTCTAACATTTCCTCACCAAAATTTGCCGTACGCACGATTAGGGCCTGATCTTCTCGCGAAAAATGAACTGGTTTTTGGCCGTTTTTCGAAAAAGGGGTGACTTTGCAACAGGGGTTGCAAGCGCTTACGCCAAGATGTACTGCATGGAGCCCTGGTTAGTCCAACTAGCCGAACGAGCCGCTTTGAAGGCGTGAGGCGAACCAACGCGCGCCACGAGGCCCTCCTCGGTGTTGTGGTTGATAGTCCCCAGGAGCGTGTGGGCGGTGAAAAATGGTCTAGATGGTTGCTTGATTCCTCTAGTCTGGAGATTGGGCGCGAGAGCTGCCAATATGGTGGCCGGCTACGCACAGACCATCTACCCTAACCCTAATTCTAGGGGCACTTGGCCCTGAGGAAGGCCCATTGCTCAACAGCGGCCAGTCCAGCTGCCACAATGAATAAAGTCGCCATGAGAGGCTTGTCAGTTAAAAGGTCATTCTATTTCGGAGCAAATCTCTACACAAAACAGATCGCCAGCCAGCTTCACAACCTTCTCGCGCGCTCACTCGCATTCTTGTTGCTTTTTACAGGCGGGGAACAGGGCCCTGTCGCTAAGGTTGGGCCATTTTTTGCGAAAAGAGGCCCCCGAAAAGCGAGATTTGGAGTATTCGCCAAAACTCCAAAGAATGGCAGTATTCGGTCATCACGATCCAGTTTTCTGGCTCGTTACAGTTAGCCGCGGCTTGCATTAGCTCGGTACATTGGCTTCCCGGGGGGTTCAGGGGTGGCGGGCGGCTGCCCATTTTTCTGGCCAAAAGTGCTGCCAAAAACGGGAAAGCGTCCTGGAAGACACTGTCTTGGCATGGCTGGGGTGCTCGCTTTCGGCGAAAAGCCATGAAAAATGGCCATTTTCCGCGAGAAGATCAGGCCCTTAGCGCGGTGGCTTGAACCTGCTACCAATCGCAAGGATTGGCACCGCCCAAGAGGTGGTCGGTGAGGAAGCGAGGCTAACTATGCCTTTTCTGAAATGCAAGCTAGCTCGTATCTTGGCTGCTGCAGCGCCGGGGGGGAGCAACAAACGAACGAGGACATGGGACGATTGCAAGACGCAACGCAGCCATGAACTATTATTGATGGCGAACCAGACGAGTCTGTGTTGGCTTTCGTTTGGCGTCTAGCTGAGCTTTTTGTTGGCAGTTGTGGCTTGCGGTGCTGGGCGAGCTGCAGAGGCCGCCCATCTGGTCATTCGGCGAGGGGGCAGTGAAGGGGGTATCCTGATTTGGGGCTCTGCGTCTGCCTCCTAGTTCTCCAAGGGCTAGTCGTTGCGCGGGCATGCGCCGCCTGCTGTCTGGTGCGTGCCCACGCCCAACATCAAGCGCCGTGCCGCTGGCTCGACCTCTTCTGACGACGACGGGTTCACGACGTGAGCTTTGAAGCGGGGTGCGACACAGCAGAACACGACCAAGACTAGTCAAGCGATGGCGACAGCGACCGTGACGACGGCCGCTGAGCTCGACACGACGCACACGGGCGAGGCGTTGCCGCTCGTTTCGCCGCCGGGCTACGGCAGGCGACAGATCCTCCTATTCCGCACCGACGGCGCCGATTTGCTGCGAGTCGTCGAGCGGACCGAATGGCCGTCGGGACGGGAGTCGAACACCCGCCTGTTCGACGTCACGGCGAACATGCTCGTTCCTATGTACGCGGTAGCGCCCCGACCACGCCAGACATGGACCGTCGATGTGCAGTTTCATCGGCAGGACGACCCAGTGACGCTCGCTTTCGCCAGCCGCGCCCTGGTGTTTCGCCTGCAGTTCAAGTTCACCGGCTACTGGACGATGCGGCAGTGCTACGAGAACGTCAAGTGCGTGCTAACGCACAAGCCGCACACCTGGTCCAGGGCCCAGCTCGAGAAGGGCGACGGCGAGATACAATACTGGCTGTGGCCGAAGAACGGCGGCGCCGGCGAGGATGTGTTGGCTTACACGATAACCAATAACCCACCACGAGCTCCGTCGATAGGCGGACCCAGGTTGCGGCCAAGCGGGTCAAGTCCGTCGTCGTCTCCCGCAAACTCAAGGATGTCTGCCTTGTCCGAAGGACGGTCCCTCGTGCCAGAGACGATTCGACAATCAGACATGGTGTTGGTTGACGTCAATCAGGAGGGACAGGAGGTGTTGATTGCCGAGTTCGAACAACCACCGCTCCTCGTCGCTATGATCCAAGATAACAGACAATACAAGATGTTCAAAACTGATGGTTCGTCCTGACCCCCTCATCATCCCCCCCCCCGGGTAACCCACTATCATATATTCCTTGGGCCTGTTTCTGACCCTTCTAAAAGTCACCAACCTCAACTGCCAGATCTCGACCGAAGACAAATGCCAGGTTATCCTCAACAACCTCATACGACAAGAACGATTCGACGTTCGATTACTGCGCCGGGAAAAAGCAGACGTCGCAACCTGGAACCTCTGTGCCCTCGCCCCGGAAGCAAGCGATCGGGCGACTGAACGGCTTAGAGCTACCTTCCTGACCCTAACGTTCCGCAGATCAGAAGACGCCGAGTCCTTCAGTAAGCGTCTCGGTCTGATCCAAGCCTGGAGGAGGAAAAGCGCAGGCAAGCGGAACATGGTCATCGGCCAGGTCCTCGATGGTGGGGTGAACTTTGCGCCCGCCAGTCCGACGGCGTCAAGCAGCAGCTCGTCGATGTCTCCGAGATCCAGCGCCGCACAGCAGAGAGGAAACTTCAGCGGCCGAAGCATCCTCAATACGGCAACCAGCTCAGCCACACTTGCATCTCCAGGTGGTTCATCTTCAGCCTTCGCGCCGGCGTCGCCTCTGTCGCCCAGCACCCAGGGCGAATGGAGCTCGGCGGTTGCAGGCTCGATGAACGCGGAGCCGCTACCGCCAATACAGTCGATGGAGCAGTCTCTGGTAAGGGAGTTCTGGGAGGAGGTGGCGGCGATGGCGAGGCCTCCGGAGCTGCCGGGGAGTCCGGTCGACGATGGATCCAGAGCGACAGCTACGGAGCTGATGACTGTTGTCCAAGAGCCATCGGCCCTACTGGCCTCGGATAGGTGAAGGGACCCCGTGGTGTATACTGCACAAGAAGCCCCTGCGAGGACAATGTGCCCCACCATCTCTCTCTACCTCTCTTAACTTCTGTGATGACCTGCCGTAGTGTACGGCAGGCATTGCGGAGCGTCTCAGGCTCCTGCCCTGGCATATAGACCGAGACGACTAATACCGTCCGGTCCGGGGCGGGGAGCCGTACTGTTACCGCCGTCAGGTCCGGCGACAGTACCGGCACTAGTTCCGCCTCCAGGTCCCGGTTGACCCACAGCATGCTCCGGATCCCCCACCGGCCTTCCCTCCACGCTGTCGGGACCACTCTGGTCCACCGCGAATGCCCCATCGGCGCTGTTAACACCTTTCCCGTACTTTCCCACACGCGTGGCTCCTGAATTGCTAGCACCGCAAAATCTTGCAGTCGTTCGTCGTTCATTAGGCTCTTCACGTGGTCCGTCCTGTTTTCTCACATTCAGTTGGAGCATCTGAAGTGTTCTACTCATGGCAGGCAGTGTACGGTTTTGGGCAGCTTCTGTTGCTCTCGCCGACCAGGGAAAGCTTGACGAGGCAGCAGTAATGAGGAGGGAGGCCCTAGAGAAGAGGCAGCGGATCCTTTGCGATGATCATCCTGATACATTCTCAGCAGTGAACAACCTTGCCATTACTCTCGGCGACCAGGGAAAGGTTGACAGAGCAGTAGCGATGGTGAGAAAGCTCCTAGAGAAGAGGCAACGGATCCTCGGCGACTAACACCATCACGTTCCTATTCAGGTCATGCTGGAGGTTGAAGCACTGGCGCCATGGTCTGGAGACGTGCCAGTAAATGCTTAAAGTGCGGTGAAGTGAGTATTGTAGCTTGCGAAGGGGTGCAACTGGTAGAGCACGAACGAACCCTGCGGTGCGGGCCATATTGGACTGGTTCGGCTAAAAATAGCTGGCGCATCGACGACCATAATGCCCCCGTCCGCCCTCGGCGTGAATGTGGCATATATTGATCCGAGAGTGATCTCGTCTTTGTCAGGGTTTGCCCCTGGCGTCGACACGAGCCACGGAACGCAGATGATGTTTGCGAGCGACACTGGGCTTAGATTACACAACGCCGAGAATACTGGATTGCAGCAAGCACTTGGCCCGGGGTGGGTAGGGATCGGAATAGGCAGCCACGGATCTCGAATCTCGATCGAGTTATAGAGGATAAGCCTCCTAAATCAGGTTGATCTCCCAATGACGATTTTGATTTTAGTTTTCTATCTTCACCGTAAATGCTATCATAGACTATCACTGCTGTATACTGCTTCCCCTAGTACCTGTATCAGGCTTATTTGATACAGAATCAGGGCCATGCAAATGTCGCGAGGCCCTGTGTCCCCCTCCTGCTGGGGCCTCACCAGGAGCTGCTCGGCACCCTTAAGGATAACGACATCATCTACCTAGCATTCGAACAATGATTTCACGACCCAGGTCATGGCCGCATAAGGAGCACAGACCACATGTATTTAACCAATCATTGGGCCCAGGGTGTAACGACCCACAAAAGCCCTGCCCGGACCAATCAGGACGGTCCCGAGGTCATTGGTCCCGGGGCTCGGAACCAAAAGGCTCAGGACCCATAACAAGCCTATCATAGTAGTCCTAGCACTGGCAGTCACAGGTCTTAAGACTGGGAAGCTTAGGACTAGTAGAACTATCAGATAGTATAGATACTTTCATCGTGCCTATAATAAAGTAAGGGACCTCTTGGTTCCTTACGCTAGCAATTACATTGTTCTTAAGTATTACTTAGTAAGACCTACTATTTAGAGAACCCTACGATCTGCTTAACAGTGTATTACCTCAGAGAGTTAAGCAAGCACTTGATTAGCCCTTTTACATCTTACTAACTTCCTGCCTTGCTCTGTCTTTACCAGCCCTCCTAGAGCAGGCTGTAACACGTTGCTAGCGTCTTTACTATAAAACTACTGTTTGTTAAACTCTCTACCCTTATTACTTACTATGTTCACAGTTAGTTTATCCTCTGCCTTTAGTTTAAAGGGGAAGGAAAAGGATATGTTGTGACGACCCTGCAGGCCGTCACCTAGGCCGGTACAGCCTAACGGATCCCCTGCAGAAGGGACAGTGCAGGAAAACGGTGCATGTAGCGCTGTGCACCAGGCCAAAGGTACAAAGACCCGAAGCCCCTACGACCAATCAGAAGAGTCTCTATGCTAAGACCCATCTCTGTTAACAGAGACCCGCAGGGTTACAGAGAAAAAGGTCCCTATAATGCCTCCCCCTAAGGAACATAAAGACACAGTCTACAGAGACAGGTATAAAGTACCTCTTAATCACCTAGTATAAATAGTTATTATTATAACTATAATAGCCGTAAGGGACTTTTAGTTCCTCACACTAATATTCAATTATTCATTTATGTCTTACTGTTTAGACTTACCTTTATACATTATAGTGATAACGACCTACAGTAACATTAAACCTCCCGTCTAAAAGTGCTAGCTTAACAAGCCGTCTTTAGAACGCCCCTTAGCTTTTAGCGTCCTGCCATACATTTTGTCTTAACCCGCGCTAGTCCTCTCGAGGCCTATATCGGGTGCAGATTGTAATAAATATACTGTATTTATAAAAGCTGATGTATTAGCTGTAATGGCAGTAAGGAACTTCCTAACGAAGGGCTTTATTAAAAAAGAACTAAATAGCAGGTTAGTAAAGCATATAAATAAGTTTATAGAGAATATACACCATTATATAAAAGTGTCCGTTTACATAACAAGTATAGTAAGTTAAAGCGCCCTTATAGTCGAAACAGCAGCTATCGCTATTATTAGTAATAACGCTCTTAAAGCACTTAAGGTAAGCCTTACCACGCTTATTAGTAAAGGCAAGGTGTAGGGACTTAAGGGGGTAGTAAGCGGGTAATTAAGCCGGTTTACTAATCTTAAAGTTAGTAAGTTAAGCATTTATTAAGAAGAAAAGAGCAGCTTATATAAGGGTTTACAGACTAGCTACATTATAAGTAAAGCGATAAGGAGTTATAAGAGGCTCCTCCTCCTCCTTATCCTTATCCTTATCCTCATAAGAGGGTAAGTAAGCAGGTAAGATTAAGCTAAGCGGCTTAGGCGACGGGGTTAGAGTGTAGGTATAGGGTATAGATTTTTTAACACTTAAATTAAAGTCAGCCGCTGCTCTTAAATAATAAGAGTAAGTGAAACTTATGCTATAAGCACTCTCCGCTTATTATAAAGCTTGTAACTGCAGTTAGTTAGAACTAAAGTAGAAGAAAAAGCGGTAGAAACACTTACAGATAAGTGTGACGACCCTGCAGGCCGTCACTTGGGTCGGAGCGGCCCGACGAATCCCCTGCAGAAAGAACAGTGCGGGAGGACGGTGTACACTGCCCGAACGCACTGGGCCAGGGGTGTAAAGACCCGAAGCCCCTACGGATGTCCACTTCAAAAGTTTTGACCAGGCCAAATAAGGCGCTATACTTTATTAGGACTGTAATTAGTCTTTTTAGCTAGATGAATTTGCTGCTGAGCTTCAGCCACTGAAAACCCAGGATAGGCAAAACCTTGCGCTAATGCCCCACCGATTGCATCCCCTGAATATAGGCCTCCTCCCCTAAAACGCCGATCAGTATAATATTAACACTAGGCAAGCCTAAAAACAGACTAGCGTGTTGGTCAAAACTTTTGAAGTGGACATCCGTACAACCAGTAAGAAAGTGCTTAGTGGTCCACAAGGACTGACAACACCAAGCACCACCCAGTTAACTGCTTGGCCGCAACTGCGTGGTGCACCTGTGACGACCCTGCAGGCCGTCACTTGGGCCGGGGCGGCCCGACGAATCCCCCGCAGAAGGAACAGTGCAGAAAGGCAGTACGCACGGTACTGCGCACTGGGCCAGGGGTGCAAAGACCCAAAGCCCCTACAACCAATCGTTAAATGATTACTCTGATCTTACTAAGAGCACGGTGATCACAGTGATTAAAGGTATTCTAATCACCGTGATTACTCCTCATGTTAAGTAAGCACAGTAATCAAGGTATAAAGTACCTTTTAACTAGTTAGTATAAATAGCTATAGTTATACTTACAACTACCGTAAGGGACTCTAGTTCCTCACACTAATATTCAATTATTCATTTATATCCTACTGTTCAAACTTACCTTTATGTATTATAGTGATAACGACCTATAGTGACATTAAACCCCCTGTCTAGGAGTGTTAGCTTAATAAACCGTCTTCGGAACGCCCTTTACCTGTTAACGTCCTACTATACGTTTTATCTTAACCTGCACCAGTCTTCTTAAGGCTTATATTAGGTGTAAATTATAATACAATACTAACATCTTAATTCTAAACGCTATTTATTAAATTCTTAAACACCTCCTCCTCCTTACTAACATATCAACCTCAGGAAAAGGTAAGGAGATTAAAAAGGCGTAAACCCAGCCTTAGCTTCCTATTATCGATAAGTTAGCTACACGCCTTAAAAACTTAAACCTCAACCAGTAAGGACTAGTTAAGGAACTTAACAAAACTTTCCTAAGAGACATTAAAAGCCATATTAGTCTTATTAAAAAACTCTAAGCCCGACTTAACGCTGTTAAGCTAGAGAATAACAACCTTAAGGGCTTATAAAAGAAACAAGTAAAGCTCCTTCCACTATTACGCTTTAAAGGAGACTTTATATAGCTAGAGTCCTAAATAGCCTAGCTTTAGAGTTATATCACTTATTACAACAAGCAGTTCTTTAAAGAAGAAGGAAAAGTCAGGTTTACTAAAGCCTTACTAGATAAAGTAGCTGCTTACTAGTACAAACCCTATATAAAAATAATTAATAACCTCTTTATAAATAGGGCGTAAAAGGAGGCCCCTGAGACTTAGGCCCTTTTTAACAACTTTAATGTTTTTATTAACTAACTCCAGACTAAGTTTAAAGAACTAAATGCCTCCTAGCAGGCTAAGTAACGCCTTATAGCTTTAAGGCAGACGTCTTTAGTCCTTAAGTTCTTTACACGCTTTAAACTAGAAATAGTAAAAACTAAACTTAGCTAAAAGGCTTTAGTAATACTGTTCTAGAGTAGCCTGAAGGAATACGTTACTAGAGACTTTTATTAAGAAGACCGACTAGACTGCTTGTAAGAACTGGTCGAAATAGCCATTAAAGCCGATAATCGGTACTATAATCACCATTATAAGAAGAACTTCTAAAAGGAACAGACCCCTTACCAGTTAAGTAAACTTAAGAAAGGGAACTAATCGATTACGATAAGTTACTACCCTAGGTTAATGGATATTAGTATAATAAACTGTTAAAACTGACTTAACTGCGATAAGCTGTAATAACAGCAGCAGTAGAAGTAACTTAAGGACCTGTCACAGGTCTAGTGCTTTAACTGTAATAAGAAAGGACATATAACACAGTAATACTTATTGTTAAAGTAAGTTAGTTAGAAACCCGTTCTAAAAGGAGGAAAGCATATTAGGTTTAACTTAAGAGACGTTTATATTAAGATAATAGGTAATAAAGAAGATTACACTTAAATAGATAAGTGTAACTTAAAAGATAAGGAAGAAGAAAAGGAAGAACCTTAAGACGTAATGTATCTAGTTCTTAAAGGTGTCTTAAAAGAGTTAGTTACAGAAGTGCAGGTTGTGGAAAACCGACTTTAAGGTGGAAACTTAGAACCGTTAAAGATATAAGTTACAGAAGACTAACTTTAAGAAGAGATATTCTAATTAGCTGTAACAGGCTTTAAAAACCTTACCCTGTAAGCTTAGGAATTAAGGAAGTCTAGGAAGGACCCTAATTTAGACCTTATTAAGATAGTAAAGGGAGTTGAAGAACTAGCCCTTTAGGCTACCTAAGCGGTAAAGTAAGCCTTAAAAGGTAAGAAAGAATAAACTGAGAGAATTAAACTAGAGAAACGAAAATTCTTCTTAATAGTACCCCTTAAGACTCTTAAGCACTTTAAACACGTTAAGTGGATTAACACCCTTACCTCCCTAGAAGAGGGACAGCTTGGATAACTACCCCGTATTAAAGTTAGTATACTTTAAACTAGTACTTTAAAAGTCCTATAAGAAGGTATAAAGTAAATACATTAATAAAGGGTTTAAAAGCTAAAGGAAAAACATTAAGAATTAGTAAATAAAGTGGAGGACCTATAAGTTAAAGGTCTTACTGTAACGTTTAAAGACAGAGTAATGGAAATTAAGTTATAACTTTATAACAGAGTTCGTTTCGTAAATCAGCTTAAACACTGACTTATTAAAGAAGGCCACTTTATGGAAGAATAAGCTAGGTTGTTACTACTTAAGTTCTAAGAAGAGGTTTAGGAGAAACAACGCACATAAAGGTAAGTAGAAGAAGAGAAAAAACAAAGCGCTACTTCTTCTATTCTGTACTCTATAACTGTAACACTTACAGTTAATATTAACTACCCTAATTATAGAGACATACTGTAAATCGATTACATATACGATAATTACACCCTTAACTAACATTATAGGCTTAAAGCCCTTTATAACCACTTCCCTAGCATATAAAGATAAGACTACGCTATTATAAAAGTAAAGTTAGAACTAGCTTACTACTAAGTTTCTTACTTCCTAATAAAAGAGTCTAACAATAAGCGAAAAGTTACCGTAGTTAACTAAGCCCCTGCCATATACTAGTAAGGAGGGGTACTTAATAACTGCCCAGTTATAACATATTTATTATATCTTAACAGAAAAGCTAAGGAATAGCAGAAACGGGAAGATTACTAACAGATTTAAAAGTAAAAAGACATTATTACAATTTAAGCCTATAAAGCGTATTATTAACTTATTAAAGACTTTAAGAACATTATACCGTTTAAAGTTAACTGGACGCTAAGGTGTGAAAACTTAGGAAAGGTTAATCGTTAGGTTTATTAGAGCTGCCTGTTTTTCCAAAAGGAATTAGGAAAAGGCTACGGGCCCTCTAAAAGGGCTGGAAACTAATAGTTTACTAATTAATAAAAACCCTAAGAAGAAGGAGAGGTATTTAAAAGTTAGGCTAAATAAGACTTTAAGGATAGACGATTATTATAACTTAGATGATAAAAAAGTATAAGTATTATTCCGTCAGTATTAATATAATAGACGGAAAAGGGAGGCTATTTAAAGTAAAAGCAGTGATTAATAGCGGGAGTGCTTCTAACCTAATGCACCTCTTATTAGTCAACTAAAGGAAACTCCCTAATAAAGAGTATAAAAAGGCTATTCCCATTCGAAATGGAGAAGGAGGCCTGTATAAGTATAATAACAGTAAAGTCACCTACCACTCGCTACTCCTAATTAAAGTAGACAGGGATAAATAATAAGTAGACTTTAACGTTACATTAATAATAAGGTATAATATAATTCTAAGTTTACTATAGCTAGAAAAGTATAACTTTATAATTAACTGGAGGAGTAACTACCTTACCTTTAATAAGTCCCTTAGCTGTGATTACTGTTTAAAGAAAGTTAAGAAGGTATTAAACTGTTTTAAAGATATACGAAGCACTTAAAAGCATGCTGAACCTTTAAAACTAAGTACAGTTTAAGTTAAGTTTATTAAAACGGTTAAAGGATTAGAAGGTCTATTGTATTACTTAAATAACGATTTAAAAGGTAGAAAGAAGCTAAAAGCTAATTTATAAGTAAGTGAAGAAGTTAACTTATTTAAAGTACCTGTAAAATATAGGAAGTTTACCCTGTTTTAAAAAAAGATATTATAATTACCAGATTACAGATTATGGGATTATAAAATTAAGTTAAAGTTAGAAGTAAAGCTTTATAGCTTCTAGCTTTACTATTTGAACCTTTAACAGGCTGAGGCCTTAAGGGAGTACGTTAATAAGAACCTAAAGAACAGGTTTATCGTAAAGTCTTAGTTACCAGTAAGGTACTTAATACTGTTTATCTTAAGAAAGGGAGATGGTAAACTATATATAGTTATTAATTATTAAACGTTAAATAAGGATATAATTAAGAATCGCTACTTATTATTACTTATTATAAAAATGTGAGAACAGATTACTAAAATAAACTAGTTCTCTAACTTTAATTTCCCTATAGGATTTAACCACATTAGAGTGAAGGAAAAGGATAAGCATAAAACAGCTTTTTAGACTCGCAATAGGCATTACTAATATTATATTATGCCGATAGGATTAATAAACGCCCCTGTAACTTTCTAAGGCCTTATTAACAGTGTTCTCTACCCCTTCTTTAATAAGTTTATCTTTATATATTTAAATAACGTTTTAATCTATTCCGAAACTTTAAAAAAACACTAAAAATATATGTGACAGGTTTTAATAACTCTTAAAAAGGCAAAGCTGATAATAAACCTAGAGAAAAGCCACTTTTACATTTAGGAACTAAACTATTTAAGGTTTAAAGTAACCCTTAAAAAACTTAAAATGTAACTAAAGAAGATAGAGGTAATTAGGGATTAACTTACTTTAAAGAATTAGAAAGAGTTATAAGCCTTTATCAGCTTTATAAACTTCTATTACTGTTTTATTAAGTATTTTACGAAAATTGTAAAACTACTTTATAAACTTACAGGCAAGGGAAAGCCGTTTAAGTGGACCGATAGATAGTAAAAGGCGTTTAAGGACCTTAAATACACCTTTATTATAACACCAGTCCTAGCCCTCCCTAATTTCTTAAAGCCCTTCTAAGTTAAGACAGACTCTTTAAAGTTCACAATTAATAGAGAACTTAATTAAATTTAAGATAATAGGAAACGCTACCCAGTTACCTTCTTATCGAAAGGGATCTACAGCCTAGCTTTATAATACCCGATCCATAATAAAGAACTAATGGTAATTATTTAATGTTTTACTAAGTGGGCACTATATTTAAGCGGTATAGAAAAGTTAGTCCAGGTCTTTTCAGATTATAATAACTTCCAGTACTTCCTAACGAAAGAACTTAACCCACAGCAAATATAATAGGCAGAGTTAATAGCTCCGTTCTACTTCCAGATTCACCACATCAAAGGAAAAGATAATAAGCAAGCTAATGCTCTTAGTTAAAGACAGGACTATAAGGATATTAATCCAGTCCTAATCCCCGTTACCATATTTAATAAAGCAGAGAACAGTACGTTAAAACATACACTATAAGTGTTAGATAACTAAACACTAAAATAAACCATTAACGTTTATATAAACTTATAAATAAAGTATAACATCCATTAGTAATAATAAAACTTTTAAGTAAGAAGGTTAATAAAAGGAACCTATAAACATAAGTGCCCTTCAAGAGACTTCTTAAGGCACGTGTAAGACTATAATAAGGAGTGCCTAATGTATCTAAACTATAACGAAACTAGTTATTAGTTAGAACAGCTACTAGAAGGTGTAAATAGTATGCCTAAACTAAGAGTAAGGCTTTAATATTAAGAGAAACCATACATTCACAACCTAGATAAACGAAAAGAGTACGTCCAGCAGGTTTATAAGTCTCGACTTAAAGGATATATAAGCTAAGTTAAAACTCTTACACAGGCTTAACAGATATACACCTTCCTAAGAATAAAGAAGTTAGTTAAGGAAGTAGTTGATAATTATAACGTTTACTACTGTAAGCAGAATTAGCAGTATAAGCCCTATAGACTTCTTAAACTACTCCCCGTACTATAAGCGTTATAAAGTTCCATCTTACTTAATTTCATTACAGGGATCTTAAAGTCTAAGGACCCTATTACAGGAGTTACTTATAACCAGATCCTTATAATAATTAACAGATTAATAAAATGGGCCTACTTTCTACCAACCTTAAAGGACATAATAGTGGAGCAACTCACTTACGTCTTTAAGAAAGAGGTAGTTTTACAACACCTCTAGTTAGATAATATCGTTACAGATTAAGATAAGCTGATTATGTTAAAGTTTTAACAAAGATTAATGCAGAGAATAAGTGTGAAGAGTAAGCTTTTAACAACATTCCACCTACAGACAGATAGCTAGACAGAACAAGTTAATTAAATACTTATAACGTATCTCCAGGCTTACGTTAACTTCAAATAAGATAACTGGCTTAAACTGTTACTAATAACACAGATAACTTATAACATAACACTAGTTAAATCGACAGGTATATTACTATTCTTCACTAACTACAGTAAAGAGCCTAAACTCCATCAAAACCTACCTACCAGTACCCCCTAAGCTACAATCCGCATAAACCGGATATAAGAACTATATAACCACCTATAAACCAAACTTAAGTTCACACGTAAACAAATAAAGAAGTTTACTAATAAACACTAAACTAAATAACTAATATTTAAAAAAAGACTCCACTATAATAGCAAACAAGTTAAAAGACTAACTCTTCAGAAGGGGGACTATATTTACCTTTTTTCACAAAACCTACATTCGAAACAGCCTAGTAAGAAACTTAACTTTAAAAGGTACAGACTGTTCTAGATTAAGAAAAAGGTTATTACCTCCAATTATAAACTAAACTTACCCACCAGCATAAAGGTGCGGATTAAGGTTTTTCACATTTCATTTCTAAAACCTACCCTAAAAGGAGTTCCTCTGGAAAAGAAGATTAAGATCGATACTAATAAGGATAAGTATAACGTTAAAGAAGTCGTAAATTTACGAAAGGGAAAGAACACGTTTAAGTATCTCGTTAAGTAATTAAATTATAACCTTAAGAGTAACTTATAAAAGCCAGTTAAAAATCTTAAGTACTTAAACCTAATTATAAAGTTCTACTAAAAGAATCTAAACTAATTAAAACTAACAATAAAAACTAAAAATAAGATAAGATCTAATATCTAAACTATTATACTAAAGAGCAAAACCACTGTAAGATTTAAAGCCTAAAAAGCAGCAGGAAACTCCTTAATAGGTACAGAAGGACATTTATCAGAACCTTAACTAAGGTTATAAGGACCTCAAACCTAATAAGGAAGCTAAGCCTCCCCTGGAGTTCCCAGCACGTCCCGCATGAAAATAAGTATTATTGGAAAAGTCAGCAGAAAGAAAACAAGTAGAAAAAGAGTAATAGATTAAGTTAAGAAGAAGTCGCCAGCTATAGCAACCCCCTAGAAAAAGAACCGTGTGCCGGTTCTGCCAGAAGGCTTCCCTAGTCGAACTTAGGAACTAGCGTAGCTGCTTCCTAGGCCTTACACTCCTCCTCCGCCATAATGTTAAACTTATAGTTAAAAAGTTCGTCTACCTGCCACATTAATCCCTTCTGTTAGTCTTTAAAGCGCAGAAGCTTAAAGGCCGTATTATAAAGAAGGAGAGCAGTTTTACACTCCTTAGCGTTAAGGCGTTTCTTTTCGTCCAGAACCCTACGTAAGACAGACAGGTTATTCCCGTAAATATTATAAGACAAGTATATAATCCTACCGGCCGCCATATAGTGGCTGCACGACTTACTTTTACTGGCCACCTTACAGTCTGGCAGGTTTAGGTAGTAATAGTAACTACACTTTACAGGTATAATAATCCTAAAAGTAAGAATAAACTTAATATTAGTAATATAACGTTTAGTTAATAAAGGCGTTACGTTTCTCCTATTCTTAATTACCTAGTTAGACAACATAACGACTAGCGGAGAGGAGAAGGAACGTATAAGTAATCCTTTATGGAAAAAGAACGTTAAAGAGGGGGAATTGTGTAACGACCCTGTAGGCCGTTACTTAAGCCGGGGTGGCCTGATAAATCCCCCGCAGAAGGAACAGTGTAGAAAGGTAGTACGCACGGTACTGCACACTAGGCCAGGGGTATAAAGACCTGAAGCCCCTACGACTAATCGTTAAATGATTACTCTAATCTCGCTAAAAGCACGGTAATTACAGTGATTAGAGGTATTCTGATTACTGTAATCACTCCTTATATTAAGTGAGCATAGTAATTAAGGTACGAAGTACCTCTTAGCTAATTAGTATAGATAGCCATGGTTATGCCTATAACCACCGTGGGGGACTTTAGTTCCTCACGCTAATATTCAATTATTCATTTATGTCCTACTGTTCAGACTTACCTCTATGCATTATAGTGACAGCGACCTACAGTGACATTAAACCCCCTGTCTAGGAGTGCTAGCTTAACAAGCCGTCTTCGGAACGCCCCTTACCTGTTGGCGTCCTGCCATACGTTCTGTCTTAACCCGCGCCAGTCCTCTCGAGGCCTGTGTCGGGTGCAGGTCGTAATAGCACCACCAAGCACAACGGACCAAGCAAGGTACAAAGTACCTCCCAGCTAGTTAGTATAGATAGCCATAGTTATGTCCACAACCTCCGTGAGGGACTCTGGTTCCTCACGCTAGTATTTAATTGTTCATTTGTGTCCTACTGTTCAGACTCACCTCTGTGCATTATAGTGACAACGACCTACAGTGACATTGAACCCCCGTCTAGGAGTGCTAGCTTAACAAGCCGTCTTCGGAACGCCCCCTACCTGTTAGCGTCCTGCTATACGTTCTGTCTTAACCCGCACCAGTCCTCTCAAGGCCTGTGTTAGGTGCAGGTTGTAATAATAAGACTAATTACACTTTTAACGAGAACTAGATACGTAAAGCAAGTTAGCAAGTAGAAATAACAGTTTTTTCAAGCAGAAGGTGTAAGACTTGTCAGATATAACAGCAATTACTATCTATCAGAGTAATGAACGTTCTGTGCTTTTTAGTGCAGTGGTAATACGCGACAATTAAGAGTCTCGGTGCTTCTATTAGCTTGCCGTTTCTAGAATTTGCCACCCGGCGTAAGCGCCAAGACCTTATTAGTTCGAGTCCAGGTGCGGGCATAAATGGAGCTTGGCTGCCTCCAGGAGATAGAATTCTCCAGCTCTAAACCCTGAATAGCTCTAGAGCTGAGGGGGTGTGTTAGATATGACAGCAATTACCATCTGTCAGAGTAATGAACGTTCCGTGCTTTTTAGTGCAGTGGTAATGCGCAACAAGACTTACGTTTTCTTAAGGTGTAAGCCTGCAGTCTTTACGTTAGCTATAGTAGCCGGGAGTAAGGGTGAGAATAGTAGTGTTCTTAATTTCTTTTTATATTTACCTAAAGAAAGTAAATAAACGGGGAAGGATTGTAAGCTCTTAGCATGGAGTTGAGAAGCTTAGACCACTACATAAGCTTGCCGCTTTCAGTTTAGTGCGTGCCGAAAACGCAACCGCGCACTAACTCAAGCAGCACAATTGGGAAGTTACAGGCTTAGCTAGCCTCTGGACCTTATTATTTTCTATTTATAGTGAACTTCTTTTCGAACGTTTAGGCGCTCAGAACGCAGTTCTGAGCACCTGGGGGGTGTGTCGAACTGCAGCGGCAGTTCTTGGCGCTCAGGCGCGCAGCCGCCTTACCGCTCCAAGCTAGCCTGGAGCGCAGGAGCCTTTAGTCATGTGCTCTCCTCACACACAGGGAGCTTTCTTTTGTATTTAGTCTGGGAGCTTCGCTCCCACCCTTTCTGCCTAATCAAGTCACTTTGCAACTGCACTTCCGCTGCTCGCATGAGCCCCGTACCCTTAGTGAAACGTTCCACAAAAATTCTTGCGGTCTTTAACCGTCCGCCGTCGTGGAACTGAGACTTTAGGTAGGGCAGCAGCTTGAGCCACGAGGTGGTCGTGAGCTTGATGTGGCTCAAATCGAACGACTCGAGCAATGCCTTATACCTGAGCAGAAACCCGGCGAGCTCTTAGCGCTCCGTCTCGACATTTTTGATGGAGAAGCGTTTCAGCTTCGGCCAGACGCGATCCAGGGGACGACATCACCTAGCGCAGCCGGGGAAGGCATGGTGCCGCTCGGCTGCGAGGTAAACTCGGTCAGCTAAATATCGAAGTCGACAACGTTGGGAATCGTCTCCAAAATCGGACGGAGGGTGCCCCTCTTCATCAAGGCACGGCACTCGACCAACTCGCGGAAATCTCGGCTGGGCTTTTCTCCACCCAGCTCTCATCCTTCTAGCTTACCACCTGGAGCGCCAGCTTGAAGGTGGCAAGGTTTTCTAGGAGGTTGGGCGCCAGGCTGTGCAGTCCGAACTGCGTCTCGTCCAGAATCTCAAGGTGGACAACTGAAGCTTGGATGTTTTGTAGCTGGATGCCCGCCCCTTCTGCGCCCTTCAGGAAGGCCCGCAAGCCTTCTTATGAACTCGTCTTTTGTCAGGTGTTCCATTTCTGAATACCGATTGTTTTTAATCTGATTAATCGACATTACAGTGCCAATTAAGGCCTTATAAGGTTTCGATCTTTCTTTAAGAACTTAGCTAAAGCTAAGATAACTTTACAGTGTTAAAGGATAAAGCTTTTATTATAGCGTTTAATCAATCGGATTGTTTTAAGTTGATGGTTTCTTTCTCCAGAGAGCTGTCCTCTCTTTTCCTTTTATCCTTCTTAGCCGGCCTATTTCTGTTAAGCAGAATTACCTTTCGGTAACCTGATAAGCTTCTTTTCACCGTAAGACGTGACGGTACGACTCTGAACGGCGTATCAGCAAGCCAAGATGGGAAAGCTATCAGATTTATGGGTCTACAGTCCAAAAAAATCAACGCGATGTCACTCTCTGTTAGCTAGAAAACATGCGATATCGGTCCTCAGGGTGCTACGTAGCTATGACAGGTAGTGGGTAGTAGCTATCAAACAGCTGGCTCGACGACCACAGTCCCCCTTTCTTCCTGATTCCGATATAGTAAATGGACAAAATAACCAGGAAGGCGACAACGCGATCCATGATTGCTTCCCCAAGGTAAAACCAAGCCAGCTTATTTGTGTCTTGGCGCCTAGCTGAAAGGAGCAAGGAGAGCTCGGTGATACCCCAAAACCTCCCGATGAGAAAGACCATGGCGGCGAGCGTCAAAAAGCCGATTAGCTGTCCGTACGGGAAAGTCAGCAAATACAAGACAAATTAAAGGACTCGGGTCAGAGTGCTTACAACTTTCAGTTCCCCAGTCTTTGACGAAGCCATGGCGGCCCTGACAGCGGCCACCATCACCGACATGGAGCCGACAATCAGGAGCATGACTGTAACAAAGCTAAGAATCGCGGCAGTTTTGCTTCCGTTAAATCGGTCATCGAGTCGTGGAAGGGAATATTTCGACGAGATATTGTTGTTGACGAACAGTACAGTAAGGATGAACTCAGTCAATGCAAATATACTGGCAACTGTCGAAGAGGCATCGACTACAGCGCGGGCCAATGGTGACGGATCCTGCCCGGCGAGCGAGCTCACGCCCGCGGCAGTTTCGGAGACCATGACGGCGCAAATGGCAGCGCCGAGTCGACGGAAGAAGCGCCCAATGGGCTCAAGACGACGAGCATGAAGGAGAAGTGCCGCGCTATCGCCGACTTCATAACTAGCCGGGGAGTGGAGGAACGCGTAGATGGCGGAGGCTGTCATGCCGAGAAGGTTGCCTCTGGTCTAGTGTCAGTCGCTGCCCCTGACGGTCCATCTGCAGGCGGGAACAAGCATCAAAGTCGGAGTTGCCATACATGAACACTGTTACCATCGCGCCATAGAGCCAGAGGAAGCATTTTCGAGCTGCATCGCCCTTGATCTTGATGCGAAAGATGGCGCAGACGAAGGTTATGCCGATGGCGAGAGCGGCGAGTCCCTCGAAGACGGCGCTGGTGCCGAAAACGCCTTCGGTTGACCAATTTACGCGACTTGCTTTGGCCATGAATAGGTATTGTTGGAGGTGGCCCGTGAGGGAAAGGAGTTTGTCAAATGGATGCTGTTAACATCACCGGCCGCGTCGCGGAAGAAAAAGGAGATTAGTAGATGAGACGTGCGCTGAGGCCTCTCCCAACCCCTGTGCGTGGGGTTGGGTTGTATTGAACCAAAATAGCCACACCGAAAATGCCTTGGCACCACAGTTCCGCCCGTCCTGGCAACCAATAGCGTCTACTTAATACTCCGAAGCGGGCTTTGATATCGCCAACCGACAGGCAAAATACAACCCCCGGTTTCCAAAGCCATACAACAAAGCCCCTCGAGGATGCCCGAGCTACAACCTTGAATAGAGTCAAAGAAGCCTCGCCGTCCTGAGCCAGGTCCTTAAAAAGACCCTAAGCTCGGCGTCAAACTCGGTTGAGCCGTCGCGCTTCAGAACGTCTGTGGTGGGATTAGCATCTCCCCATATGAGAAAGGATTAGAAGATTCGAAGCTTACCAATAAGGGTGCTGGGGGTTGCAAGCACGAAAAGAGCCGGGGCGGGGAGAAGCAGAACGGTGAAGAATTTTATGGCGATTTGGGTGAGCAAATGCACGGGGGTCTGGCAAAGCTCTAGGTTGGGCTGGTTGAGATCTGACGGTTGTGATTCAGCGAAGAACTTGCGGAAGTGGCAGACACTAATCTTCCAAGAGGGTTCGCGCAGCGTTTAAGGGACTAACTAGAGGGAATAGCCGTGTATGAAAGCACATTGTGTGCTCCAGCGTCGGCGATTATCCTAAGACGCGTTATCGCCGGATACCCAGCCGGATACGCGCTGCATCAGTTGCAACCAATTTATGCGGTTTAGCTCGATCTCCGCCATTGTTTTGATTTGGCCCCTAATCAGACGCGGCTCCACTGCTGCGTCCCTTGACTCGAGGCTGTTCTGGGTATGGATTGTGACTGAGTGACTGGGTGATGGTTGAGTGAGTGATGATCGAGTGACTGAATGATGATGGGGTGATTGAGTGATGAAGTGAGCGATTGAACGGCGAGTGACTAAGGCCTTAATCAAGATGAATGAGATGCGGTTTTGCAATCAGCGTGCGAAGCAAGGATTCCCCCGTGCGAAATCAGCTCTGCTGAGATGGGTGGGTGGCGGATGCGTGTGCCTACCGAGGCTTGGAGAGTCGCATGCTGCATGGGTTGTGTGGTTTGGAGAGCTCGGTAACGAGCGGGCAAGTTGACGTGACCGGGTCGGCGAGTCTTGGTTTCGAGCACACAAGATGCCAAGGCTGGGCATACCGCCGACGCAAATGCCAAAGATTTCATGTTGACTTTTTAGGTTGAATTCTCGCTCTTAGTTGTATAGCGATGATGGGATGGCTGGTATTTAACATATATTACAACTTTGCCGAGATTCAAGTAACCAAGAAATGCTCAACTCAGCCGCAGCAAAAGCGGGATGGTTTCGGCTAAAATTTACCAAGACGGTCCTATTATTTGTATTGATAAACTCTAAAAGCTCTTCCAGTCTACAACTACCTCAGCATTAATAACGGCAGCACTTACGATGGAGTTGTGAATCAAGCAAGCGCTTCGATCTGGCAGAATTTTATACCCACTAAGACACATACTATATCCTGCATTGCGTAACTATCTCCTGTTACCGTAAAGACTTGATAAATCCGGTTTTCCTCTTGGTCTGTGCGCTAAATATGGACCCTATACAAGAGCATCACGCTGTTTACATCCTAAATCTCTGGAGCCTCTATTCTCCCTCGGTGTGTGAACATCCTGATGACACCAAGCTGTTCTAACCATCCAGTCCCGTCTACTTTACAACGATAGAAAACACTGCTGTCCATGGTCATTGATATCGTCCGCCCCCCCAGCAAAGCTCCCTGGCCTACAAAATCAAAAGACGTCCGTGACACCTCTAGGCCACAGCTGTCGCGTTCATCCGGTACTTGGCTCAGATCTCATAAATGCGCGCCGTCTTGCCGGGGGTAAACTCGCTCGTCAGAGCTCCACGACACGTAGCTACGCATGGGGTGGGTCATGCACACGCCGCCGTAGTCCTCGGCCGTGATGTTGCGAAAGTAGGCGTTGAGCGTGAGGTAGTCGCCCACGTTCCGCGCCGCTTCCATGTCGTCTAAGATGGTGCTGGGGCTCACGCGGTGGCCGGTCCAGAGCGGGTTGACAGTCCATCGGTTGTGAGCCTACATGTGGTTGAAGGTGATGCCGGTGGGCTTAAACAGGTCCCGAATGGCCTGGACCTGCTTGTCGACTTCCTCGGGCTGGGATGTGTTAGCGGGGAGCGGGATGGTGCGTGGGACTCTGCTTGACGAAGCCGAGGGCTGAGTATCCAAACTTGCCAACTAGACAATTTCGAGCAGCTACAGTTTATCTATACCTACCTTCCAGAGCCTCTTGAGCATCCGCACAGATCCACCCTCTAACATCCCATCCACGATTTCTTTGTCAAAAATCCTCTTGTGGTACCTGGCATGAATCCCGCCCGTAGCGAGCCTCGAACCGCAGCGTCATGCCGACCCCTGTCATCGGCGCCGAGCTCATCCCAATTATCGGGTTTCTGCTGAAACCCACGTGTCTGTGCTACAACAAAGTACCATCTCGAGTCCGTAGAGTTGCACGCTGCACCCCAAAACCGTTTGTGGGGCTGCTTGCTGACAGCCCCCTTTTTTTTGTGGTCGGGCGGTGGATGGCAAGGGCATTTTGGGGCACATGCTCGTCTCGCATCCCCACAAGATCATCAGTTTACACCACGCCAAGTCCCATCTGATACTTCGCTGTGCCTCCATGGATTTTTGTATTACGACACACCAGAATTGCGTGGGAAAGGTGTCAGCATCGGAACCCGGCGCTGAAACCCAAGGACCACCACCACACGTGCTGATAAGCAGAATGGGCAAATTGACAATACCCAAGGTGTCTCAAGTTATTTCCGGAGCTACCCCTAGCTGCAACTGGATTTCTAGCGCTTTAGTAGGAGCACCTACCTTATGATTTTTAGACGGCTTAAACCTTAAGCACTTTTTGACCAAGGTCTGCAACCATAGTGCTCTGCTCGGCCATGGCGTAATCACAAACAGCGAGGCACAGTGGATCTGGGGGACAATAACTGGGAATGTATAACATCTTAAAATACAGACCGAACATAGCAGGCGTCGTATCAGCGACGTCCAGCTGCGCGCAGATAACTAGCCTACCTACACGTCCAGGTAGTATTTCCCTTCGGCCGGCGGCCCGTTATCGTTGGTCCGCGCCAACTACACGCGAACGTTGGCGTGCTTACAGATGTCGGCCTCGTGGGCTTGCAGCTCGATACCGGCGGCCACCAGGTCCTCGTCCGACTCGAACTGGTGCTGGCTCTTATTAGTGGCCGTGGTCGCCTAGCGCAACCCGAACGTGTCCTGCTCGGTGGCGCGCTAGTAGGGGGCGTAGCCGGGCGTGGCGTCGGTGGCGGGCTTGTTGGTGTTATTGATGGTCACTCCGACGACCGACAGGCAACGCTCCAGCACGGGGCAGCAGAAGGGCGTACAGGCGGCGACGATGCCCAGCAGTATCTTGAACGCCGTCCACGTGCTGATAGCGATGTTTATAGCCAGCATGTCCAGCGGGCTCAGCCCTAGCTTAGCAAAGTCGGCGATGATGAGGTTCTTAACAATGGACGATAGGCTAGCTAAGATGCCCATGGCCATGAGCCCGCCCAGCACGACGCGCTCACACAGCGGCCATCTAAGGTCCCACAGGAAGCTAACGGGTGCCAGCGACAGCAACACGTCGGTAAGCACGCTAACTACAGCACCCGTCACAGCCGCGATGCGGATGTCGCTCAGCGGCAAGCACTACGCCGCCTGCGGGTCAGCAAAGTCGCCCCACGCCGCCGCTAACGGCCAGCATAAGAATAGGATGAACCACATGTTGCCAAACCCGTAGGCTCCTGCCAGCGCGATGTTGGTCCAAACAAAGGCCCGGTACCACACGCCGCTCTGGGTGCGCAGCAGCGTCAGCCCGACCGACGCCTTAATAAAGGCCATAGCTATAACCTAGATAGGGATAGCGAGGAAGGCGCCCTTCTGTAACTTGATGGATTCGGTAGATTTGAGGGGGTTGTAACTGCGTGATTGTATATTGCTTATATGAACTCTGTTCTACTATTCTGCAAGATCCAGGCTTCGTCACTATAGTGGTTAAAGCCCATTAGCGCTCTGGCAGTGCCAGGCATCCAGTCAGCTCCGCTAACTAGATGCCCAGGGCCCATAAACCCCCTTATTTCTAACAACAGCTAGAGATACCTGGCAGCTGCACCAGCAGGGTAAACAGAATTTTTGTCAAAGTGATTAGCGGAAAGGCAGGGGCCAGGCTTTAGGACCGCCAGTTAGTACTTTATCTGCCCAACGCTTAGCGATACAGTCAAACTGTTATAGGGCCCAGAATTGGGCCTAGGTCTCACACTTACAATTAGCATAACTAAAGTGCTATAACTATTTTTACTGTCATTAAGATACCTAGTATACCAAATACTACAGCTTTTAACAACTTCTAAACTCACTATAATAACTATAAAGTATATCTACTTACTATTACCTACTTATTTAAAATTGCTAGCGTCACTTCGTTCGTCATTACGCGACGGCCCTTCGCTACGCTACAGGGCGCTCCATTCTTCACTTTCGTGTGACGACCCTGCAGGCCGTCACTTGGGCCGGAGTGGCCCGACGAATCCCCCGCACAAGGAACAGTGCAGGAAGACAGTACACACGGTACTGCGCACTGGGCCAGAGGTGCAAAGACCCGAAGCCCCTACGACCAACCAGCAGTTGCTCAGTCTTAGCAAAGGTGCTTACCTACTGAGCATCTGTAAGACCTCTAAGTAAGGAGTGCTCAGTAACAGTTTGCTCAGTTCCTCACTAAGTAACAGGCCACTGAGTAAGGTATAAGGTACCTCTAGCTGGTTAATATAGATAGTTATAATTATACCTATAACTACCGTAAGGGACTCTAGTTCCTCACGCTAGTATTTAATTGTTTATTTATATCCTACTATTCAGACTCACCTCTATACATTATAGTAACAGCAACCTACAGTGACATTAAACCCCTATCTAAAAGTATTAGCTTAATAAGCCGTCTTCAGAACGCCCCTTACCTATTAATATCCTACTATACGTTCTGTCTTAACCTACACTAGTCCTCTTAAAGCTTATATTAAATGTAAGTCGTAATATAATATTAACGTTATAGTTTTAAACGCTGTTTATTAAATTCCCAGACATTACCTCCCTCTTACTAACATATTAACTTCTGGAAAAGGTAAAGGGGTTAAGGAGACGTAAGCCTAGCCTTAGCTCCTTACTATCGATAAATTAACTGTATACTTTAAAGACTTAAACCTTAACTAGTAAAGACTAGTTAAAGAACTTAACGAAACTTTCCCTAAAGATATTAAAAGCTACATTAGTTTAATTAAAAAACTTTAAGCCCGACTTAACGTTATTAAGCTAAAGAACAGTAACCTTAAAAGCTTACAGAAGAAATAAGTGAAGCTCCCCTTACTATCGCGTTTTAAAAGAGACTCTACGTAACTAGAGTCTTAAATAGCCTAGCTTTAAAGCTATATTACTTATTACAATAAGTAATTTTTTAAGGAAGAAGGAAAAGTTAGGTTTACTAGAACATTACTAGATAAAGTAACCGCTTGCTAATATAAACTTTATATAAAGATAATTAACAACCTTTTTATAGATAGAGTATGTAAAGAGGCTTCTAAGACGTAAACCCTCTTTAATAACTTTAACGTTTTTATTAACTAACTTTAAACCGAGTTTAAAGAACTAAACACCTTAAGACAGGCTAAACAGCGCCTTATAACCTTAAGGCAGATATCCTCAGTCCTTAAGTTCTTTACGCACTTTAAACTAAAAGCAGTAAAAACTAAACTTAGCTAAAAGGCTTTAGTAATGCTGTTCTAAAGTAGCCTGAAGGAACATGTCATTAGAGACCTTTATTAAAAGGATCGACCGGACTACCTTTAAGAGCTAGTTAAGATAGTTATTAAAGCTAATAACCAGTATTATAATTATTATTATTAAAAGAACTATTAGAAGGAGTGGACCCCTCACCAGCTAAGTAAATTAAAGAAGGGGAATTAGTCGACCGTAATAAGTTACTACCCTAAGCTAATAGATATTAGTATAGTAAACTGCTAGAATTAACTTAACTGCGATAAGCCTTAATAGTAGTAATAATAGAAGCAGTCTAAAGATCTGTCCCAGATCCAGTACTTTAACTGCAATAAGAAAGGCTATATAACGCGGCAATGCCTATCGCTAAAGTAAGTCAGCTAAAAACCTATCTCGGAAAAAGAAAAACACGTTAAGTTTAACTTTAAAGACATTTATGTTAAGATAGCAAGTAACGAAGAAAACTGCACCTAAATAAACAAGTGTAACTTAAGAGATAAAGAAGAAGAAGAACCCTAAGATGTAATATACCCAGTCTTTAAGGGTATTCTAGAAAAGTTAATTATAGAAGTGTAAGTTATAAAAGACTGACTCTAAAATGGAAACTTAAAACCATTAAAGGTACAGGTTACAGAAGACTAACTTTAGGAAGAGATGTTCCAGTTAGCTATTATAAGCCTTAAAAACCTCACCTTATAAGCTTAGGAACTAAAGAAGTCCAGAAAAGACCCCGACTTAGAAATCACCAGAATAGTAAAGGGAGTCGAAGAACTAGCCCTCCAGGCTACCTAAACGGTAAAGCAAACTTTAGAAGGTAAAAGAGAATAAACTAAAAGAGTCGAACTGGAGAAATAAAGGTTTTTCTTAACAGTACCTCCTAAGACTCTTAAACACTTTAAGCACGTTAAGTAAATCAGCACCCTTACCTCCTTAAAAGAAAGACAGCTTAAATAACTACCTTACACTAAAGCCAGTATACTTTAGATTAGTACCTTAAAAGTCTCCTAAAAAAACATAAGGTTAACATATTAGCAAAGAGTCCAGAAGCTAAAGGAAAAACATTAAAAGTTAATAGACGAAATAGAGGACCTGTAAGTTGAAAACCTTATTATAACATCTAAGGACAGAGCAGTAAAAATTAAGTTATAACTCCGTAACAGAGTTCACTTTACTAACCAGCTCAAACACTAACTCGTTAAGGAAAGACACTTTGTAAAAGAATAAGCTAAGTTATTACTATTTAAGTTCTAAGAAGAGGTTTAAGAGAAATAACATACATAGAGGTAAGTGGAAGAAGAAAAAGAATAAGGTATTACTTCCCCCGTTCCGTACTCTATAACTACAGTACTAGCAGTTAATATCGACTACCTTAATTACAAAGATATATTATAAATCGATTACATATACAATAACTGCACTTTTAACCAGCATTATAAGCCTAAAGCCCTTTATAACTACTTCCCTAACACATAAAGGCAAGACTACACTGTCGCAAAAGTAAAGTTAGAACTAACCTATTATTAAGTTTCTTACTCCCTAACAAAAGAATCTAGTAATAAGTAAAAAGTTACTGTAATTAATTAAGCTCCCGCCACGTGCTAACAAAAAAGGATACTTAATAACTACCTAATTGTAACGTACTTATTATATCTTAACGGAAAAGCTAAAGAGTAATAAAAGCGGGAAGATTATTAACAGATTTAAGAGTAAAAAGATATTACTGTAATCTAAGCCCGTAAAGTGTACTATCGACTTATTAAAGACTTTAAAAACATCGTACTATTCGAAATTAACTAAACACTAAAGTGTGAAAACCTAAGAAAGGTTAATCGCTAAGTTTATTAAAGTTACCTATTTTTCCAGAAGGAATTAAGAAAAGGCTACAAGCCCTTTAAAAAAGCTGGAAATTAGTAATTCGCTAATTAGCAAAAACCCTAAGAAGAAGAAGAGGTACTTAAAGGTTAGGTTAAATAAGACCTTAAGGACAGATAATTACTATAACTTAGATATTAAAAGAATATAAGTATTATTCTGTTAATATCAACATAACAGATAGAAAAAGGAGGTTATTTAGGGCAAAAACAGTAATTAATAATAAAAGTGCTTTTAACTTAATACACTCCTTACTAATTAACCGAAGGAAACTCCCTAACAAAAAGTATAAAGAGGCTATTCCCATTCGAAATAGAGAAGAAGGCCTGTACTAATATAATAATAACAAAGTTACCTATCACTTACTACTCCTAATTAAAATAGATAAGGATAAACAATAAGTAGACTTTAACGTTACACTAGTTACAGGTTACAATATAATCTTAAATCTACCTTAATTAAAAAAGTATAACCCTGTAATTAACTAAAGGAGTAACTACCTTACCTTTAATAAGTCCCTTAACTGTAATCACTATTTAAAGAAAGCTAAGAAGGCACCGAACTATTCTAAAGATATATAAGGCACTTAAAAGCATATTAAACCCTTAAAACTAAGCACAGTTTAAGTTAGGTTTACTAAGACAGTTAAAAGACTAAAAGGTCTACTATATTACTTAAATAATAATTTAAAAGGTAAAAAGAAGCTAAAAGCTAATCTACAGATAAGCGAAAAAGTTAACTTATCTAAAGTACTTACAGAATATAAAAAGTTCACCCTATTTCGAAAAAAGATACCGTAATTACTGGACTATAGATTATAAGACCACGAAATTAAGCTAAAGCTAAAAGTAAAACTCCGTAACTTCTAACCTTACCACTTAAATCCTTAACAGGTTAAGGCTTTAAGGAAGTACGTTAATAAGAACCTGAAGAATAGGTTTATCGTAAAGTCTTAGTCCTTAGCAAGGTACCTAATACTGTTTGTCCTAAGAAAGGGAGACAGTAAGCTACATATAGTTATTAATTACCAAACGTTAAATAAGGATACAATTAAGAACCATTACTTACTGTTACTTATTATAGAAATGTAAGAACAGATTATTAAGGCAAATTAGTTTTCTAACCTCAATTTCCCTATAAGATTTAACTACATTAGAGTAAAGGAAGAGGACAAATATAAGATAGCTTTTCAGACTTATAATAAGTATTACTAATACTATATTATACTAATAAGATTAACAAATACCCTTATAACCTTCTAAGGCCTTATTAATAATATTCTCCGTCCCTTCCTTAATAAGTTTATCTTTATGTACTTAGATAACGTTTTAATCTATTCCGAAACTTTAAAAGAATACCAAAAGCATATATAACAGGTTTTAATAGCTCTCGAAAAAGCGAAACTAATAATAAACTTAGAGAAAAGCCACTTCCACATTTAGGAATTAAACTACTTAAGATTCAAAGTAACCCTTAATAAGCTTAAAATATAACTGGAGAAGACAGAAATAATTAGGGAATAACCTACTTTGAAGAATTAAAAAGAGTTATAAGCCTTTATCAGTTTTATAAACTTTTATCGCTGTTTTATTAGGTATTTTATAAAAATCGTAAGACTACTCCACGAACTTATAAGTAAGGGAAAACCGTTTAAGTGGACTAATAGACAGTAAAAAGTGTTTAAAGACCTTAAATACGCCTTTATTACAGTACTAATCTTAACCCTTCCCGATTTCTTAAAGCCTTTCTAAGTCGAAACAGACTCCTCGGAGTTCGTAATCGGTAAAGAACTTAGCTAAGTCTAAGATAATAAGAAACGCTACCTAGTTACTTTCTTATTAAAAGGAATCTACAGCTTAGCCTTACGATATCTAATCTATAATAAGGAACTAATAACAATTATTTAGTATTTTACTAAGTAAGCACTGTACCTAAACAGTACGGAAAAACCAGTTTAAGTCTTCTTAAACCATAATAACTTTTAGTACTTCTTAATTAAGGAACTTAATTTATAGTAAGTATAGTAAATAGAATTAATAGCCCTGTTCCACTTCTAAATTCACTACGTTAAAGGAAAAGATAATAAGTAAGCTAATGCTCTTAGTTAGAGACAGGACTATAAAGATACCAATCCAGTCCTAATCCCCGTTACTATATTTAATAAAGCTAAGAACAGTACTTTAAAACATACGTTATAAATATTAGATAACTAAACGCTAAAATAAACTATTAACGTCTGTATAAACTTATAGATAAAGTATAATATTTATTAATAACAGTAGGACTTTTAAGTAAAAAAGTTAATAAAAAGTACTTATAAGTATAAATACTTTTTAGGAGACTTCTTAAGGCACGTATAAGACTGTGGTAAGGAGTGCTTAAAGTATCTAAACTATAATAAAACTAATTATTAACTAAAATAGCTACTAAAAGGTGTAAACGGCACACCTAAACTAAAAGTAAAGCTTTAGTACTAAGAGAAACCGTATATTTATAACTTAAGTAAACGGAAGGAGTATATCTAGTAGGTCTATAAGTCTTGACTCGGAGGATATATAGGCTAAGCTAAGACTCTCGCACAGGCTTAGTAAGCGTACACCTTCTTAGGAATGAAGAAACTGGTTAAGGAAGTAGTCGATAACTGTAATATTTACTACCGGAAGCAGAACTAGCGTTATAAGCCCTATAGACTTCTTAAACCACTTCCTATATTATAAGCACTATAAAGTTTAATCTTACTTAACTTTATCATTAGGATCTTAAAGTCTAAGGACCTTGTTATAAGAGTTACTTATAACTAAGTCTTTATAATAATCGATAGATTAACGAAGTAAGCTTACTTCTTACTAACCTTAAAAGATATAACAGTAAAGTAACTTACTTATATCTTTAAGAAAGAGGTAGTTTTACAATACCTTTAGTTAAATAATATCGTTACGGATCGAGATAAACTAATCGTGTCGAAGTTCTAGTAAGGATTAATGTAAAAGATAAAAGTAATAAGTAAGCTTTCGATAGCTTTCCACTTATAAACGGATAGCTAAACGGAGTAAGTTAACCAGATACTTATAACGTATCTCCAAGCCTATATTAACTTCGAATAAAATAATTAGTTTAAGCTGTTACTAATAATATAGATAGCTTACAATATAATACCAGTTAAGTTAACAGGTATATTACCGTTCTTTACTAATTATAGTAAAAAGCTTAAACTTTATTAAGGCCTACTTACTAATACCCTTTAAGCTGCAGTTTATGCAGATCGGATGTAAAAGCTATATAACTACTTATAAGCCGAACTTAAGTTCACACGCGAATAAATGAAAAAGTTTACTAACAAATACTAAATTAAGTAACTAATACTTAAAAAAGGACTTTATTATAATAGCGAACGAGTCGAGGGACCGACTTTCTAGGAAGGGGACTACGTTTACCTTTTTTCACGAAACCTGCATTCGAAACGACTTAGTAAGAAGCTTAACTTTAAAAGGTACAGACCGTTCTAAATTAAGAAAAAAGTTACTACCTTTAATTACGAACTAGACTTACTTACTAACATAAAGGTGTAAATTAAGGTTTTTCATATCTTACTTTTAGAACTTACCTTAAAGAGAGTTCCTTTAGAAAAGAAGATTAAGGTCGATACCGATAAAGATAAGTATAACGTTAAGGAAGTTATAAATTTATAGAAGGGAAAGAACACGTTTAAGTATCTTGTTAAGTAGCTAGATTACAGCCCTAAAAGTAACTTGTAAAAGCTAGTTAAAAACCTTAAGTGCCTAGACCTAATTACAGAATTCTACCGAAAGAATCTAGACTAACTAAAACTACTAGTAAAGAATGTAAGTTGAAAGTTAAACTAGTTAGTGTAACCTTAAGGAAGTAAACTAACTAGTTTACTTTAGAAATAGAAAAAATAAGATAAGATCTAACATCTAAACTGCTAAACTGAAGAGTAAGACTACTGTAAGACTTAAAGCTTAAAAAGCAGCAGGAAACTCTTTAGTAAGTATAGAAAGACATTTATTAGAAGCCTTAACTAAAGTTAAAAGGACCTTAGACCTAATAAAGAGGTTAGGCCTTTAGGGTTCTTAGTGAGCTTTACACAGAAACAAGTATTACTAAGAAAGGAAGTTAGTAAAGGAAAATAAGCGCGCTGCCTCTATACTAAAGAACCATCTCATTTATTAAAAAGAAAAAAAAAAACGACAAACTAGGTTAAAAGGAGGTTGCCAATTACAGCGACCCCCTGGAAAAAGAACTAGTAAGTGTTCTTACTAAAAAGCCTCCTCCTGCTCCTAAAAGCGAAAGATCTCTACCTCTTAGTTAAACGTAAAGAAAGCTCGCTCTTCTGTCCTACGGTACTAAACTTCAATCCGTTTAAGTTAAGTAACGGCCTTACAGAGCTTTTAAGTTTTCAGCTCTAAGTTCCGCGTAACAGTGTCGTGCTTAACGTTAAGACAGCACTTCTTAAAAAGAAGCTGCTAGAGGAAAACGTCACTGTAGCCGAACACGTTACATAAAGACGAAGCCTTTACGAGTAAACATTCGGAACAACTGTCTGATTATGCAGTAACTAGACAGGAAAGCGATTTTAAAAAATAACGACTATAAGGCGATATTTGTAATCTAAAAGTTGAAGTGAAGTCCGTAAGGTTACAGCAGTAAGAGGTGCTGTTTTTCGAAATACGCTTTTACACACGGTTAGCAGGTATAATTACGTTAGGAAGGAAGGAACGCTCTTATTAGGATTTTTTGTGGAAAAAGAATATTAAAGAGGGGGAATTGTGTAACGACCCTGCAGGCCGTCACTTAAGCTAGAGCGGCTTAACGAATCTCCTATATAAGGAACAGTATAGGAAGACAGTACGTATAGTATTACACACTAAGCCAGAGGTATAAAGACCTAAAGCCCTTATAACTAACTAGTAGTTACTTAGTCTTAGTAAAGGTGCTTACCTACTAAGTATCTATAAGACCTCTAAGTAAGGAGTGCTTAGTAGTAATTTACTTAGTTCCTTACTAAGTAACAGGCCATTAAGTAAAGTATAAGGTACCTTTAGTTAGTTAATATAGATAGTTATAGTTATACCTATAACTACCATAAGGGACTCTAGTTCCTCACGCTAGTATTCAATTGTTCATTTATATCCTACTGTTTAGACTTACCTCTGTACATTATAGTGACAGCGACCTACAGTGACATTAAACCCCCGTCTAAGAGTGCTAACTTAACAAGCTATCTTCGGAACGCCCCTTACCTGTTAGCGTCCTGCTATACGTTCTGTCTTAACCCGCACCAGTCCTCTTGAGGCCTGTGTCGGGTACAGGTCGTAATATTTCGCTCCTGGCAATTTTAGCGTAGGGTATTAAGCTTATTTAAATAAGTACAGCGAACAAAGCGACAGAAACCTGTCCAGAGGCTAATATATTTATTTAAAGAGATAAAAGAATAATTAAAAATAAATCTTACTTTTTAAAGCTTTATTTTTTAAGATTTAAAGATTTTATTTTACAGGGTTTACAGGCTTTCTTCTACAAAGTTTATAGGCTTTCTTCTATGGAGTTTACAGGCTTTATTTAACAATTTACAGTTTACAGTTTTTTTTTCACTTTCACAAATGCAATTCGAACTGGGAACCTCTTTAATTTATATTACGCTATTTACCACTATACTATTTCTATTTCTATCTATGAAAAACTAAAGGTTTTTTTTAATCTAACTGGGTGAATTAGAGTAATAATTTAATAGTTTTTAATTATTAGCCTACATAATCAAATGATACGTTTTATTATGCATCAGGTGATGTAGAATCCGATTTTTACTCTATTTTCAGGGTTAGGGTTAAGTGAAGGGAGATATTCAGCTTCAAAGTGAAAAAACCATGACTTTTACAGTTATTATTTTAGTTTATAATATAGAATAAGGTAGTATTATATGTAGATTTTAACTGTAATTCTTAATCTAAAGCCCGATTTGGAATAGCTATTAAAACCAGAGAGATATTTGAGTTTATGTTAATGTTATTATTATTATTTAGGTTTAAACAGTAATATCTTTGTTATTATAAGCCGTATAGTAA
>Ga0247780_1000452_pt1 | contig 38965 bp, 25 predicted proteins | sample UWRJL079202R5_FD_179927 | JGI IMG/M metagenome (GOLD analysis project Ga0247780, IMG submission 179927) | Plant litter microbial communities from Arlington Agricultural Research Station in Wisconsin, United States - UWRJ-L079-202R-5 | ecosystem: Environmental > Terrestrial > Plant litter >...
GACACCCGTAAGCGCCGGTGCGGATTGGCGCCAAGTCCGGGCCCCAATCACGGACGACCGGTGGGTAACTCCGGGGAATCCTCTATTTTATTGTTTACTTCTCCTAGCGCAGAACATACCCCTTAGTACAGACTAGGTAGCCATATTTTCAATCGATACTGATATATTAAAAGTGAGTGGTGTTTCAATCTTTTAGAGCTCAGGCAGGAGAATATTCCGAACTCCCTTCAGCAACCAAGACGCAGTCCGCCTCACTTGCTGACACCCTTCGCCCAAAACTCGCCTACGAAATCCTCAATGTCCTGCCACAGCACCTCGGGCTGCTCAAGGGCAGCAAAGTGGCCTCCCTTTTCGCAGTTTAATCAGCAATGAATACCCAAGAAACCTTAACCAGATGATTGACGTACCTTTCCATGCTTCCGATACCAGCTCACCTTCCCCGTGTGGTCAATCCAAGCCTTCGGCGGGTTCGCAATCTCCTTAAAGAACCACGAGTACCCCATCGGCACCGTGACATCCCGCCATCCATCAGTCAGCACGCCCAACCCCTGCACAGCCAGACGGTGGTGGTACATGGAGGTCGGGTAGCAGCGCGAGAACCAATACAGCGACACGTTAGTAAGTACCAGGTCGCGACATGTCTCGCTGGTGGTGGGGTTGAAGACACTGGAATCCGTCCAGGCCACCATCTTCTCGCCGATCCACGCGAGCAGGCTCACCGGGTTGCTGCCGATCACGAAGCCCGCTGTCGACGGACGCGTGCCATCGAGCTGAATGAAAGCCGTGCCGCGTGCGAGGAACTCGCCCGTGCTTGCCAGCGAGGCTATCTCGTCGGGCTCGTACCGCCCGGCGCGCCTGGAAATCAAACAGTTAGAGAGGGCTTTGTTTCTGCGCAATCAAGGAGCAACTCACACATCCGCCTCGACGTCGACACCCTCGGGCGGCGGGATATTGAGCATGTTGACGTGCACGAGACGACATGCCGGGTCCAACGATGCAACAACAGGGGCGGTTGCACCGCCGAGGTCGCCCCCCTGAACAACGTACCCGGATGACGACGAGGCAAACCCGAGGGCGTGCATCAGTTTGGACACTAGCCGTGCATTGTCGACATGACTGAAGTCGCGATCCCGCGGCGGCGGCGACGAGAAGCCATACCCGACGAAGTGCGGTACTATGACGTGATATGGCAACTCGGCTGGGGCAGCGGTATGTTGCGCGCGCACATGTTGGAGGAGCGGGAGGAACTCGAGCACCGAGCCCGGCCACCCGTGCAAAAGAAGGATTGGGATGGCGGAGGGGTTAGGAGAGAACAAGGCGAGGAAGTGGATTGTGTATATGCTGCCGTCGTCATCGGCGATGGTGATTGTATATTGCGGAAACGAGTTGAGGGTTGATTCCCACTTTCGCCAGTCGTAGCCGTTCTGCCAGTGCTTGACGACGTCGACAAGCACATCCCGTGGTATTCCAAAGAAGCCATCATCGTGCGAGTTCTCCCAGTTTGGGGCTGCGATGTGGGATAGCCGGAGAAGTGTCTTGAGATCCTCGAGCTCTTCATCTGGGACCGAGATGGAAAAGGGGGTGAGGTTTGCCGACGGATCGGCAGGGTATGGTAGGGTGCTGAAGGGGATTGATGCCATTGTTTGTCTGTCTCTGTAAAATGAGGTCCTGCCTATTCTGGGTGATGTCTTCTGGCATTGTTCACAGCAATCTTGTCGAGGGACGAAGCCTTTTCTATCTTTTATTGCAAGTTGCGAAATGGCAGTGTACCGCATGCTCGGCGGTGCGATGCGTAACTCCGCCGAGCCCGACGGAGTTTTGTCTGTCGTACCATCGTCCATCCTCCCGTCCCTCCGGCACGGGGAACGAAGCCTTGGCAGAACCGAACCCGGCATGTCCCTTTATTCGGGCACAATTTTCGGCTTCTGACAGCTGTCAAACGGTTTGCCCTTATCTAACCGATCGTTATACCAGAGGCAGCCCGAGCCAAGCGATTAGGTTGTGAGTGGCTGAGGTGCTATGCCGCATTTCATTGATGCCAAGAACGCCCGCCCAGGTTGGTTCTTTCAGCTGAACGCGCTATCTGCCGGGGAGGGGTTGGCCCGAATGACGCGCCAGGAATATTTTCACCGCCCTTCTCTTTTCACTGCGTATTGCCCGCTTCATCCTGCTTTCATTTGCGCCTGGTCGGGGATCTTGCATATCATCTCGACGCCATCGACCCGTTGGTCTCGATTGAGGGCAGAATCTAGCGGGTGTTGGACGGAGATCACGTCAGCTTACCGGCCGCACTGCTTGGCTCACAGTGGATCTCGTTAGGCCTGGCGACCACAAAAACCAGCTCCTGGAGTCCCTTCAACCCCCAACCTTCACATCATCACCAACCATGTCGTCCGACAGTGAAGACGGCGGCGGTATCGAGCCTGCCTTCGAAGCCCCATCTCGTCCATCGTCTCGCGGGTCGCGATCGTCTCGTGTGTCGTCGGTATCGAGCAGCGCCAGCGGCTCACACGCTTCCCGGCGGTCCAGCAGGTCAGGCAGCCGCCATTTGGCGACCGGAATCCCAGCGCACACGGGAGAACCCCACCCGCACCAGTACGGCGACAACAGCCATAACTCCCATCATAACTCCCATGTCTCAGACAGCCATCACCACACCAAACACGAATCCGGTCATAATCACCATGAAATTCAACCCTTCAACGTCGGATCAGCGCATGGGAAAGACGACGAGCCGGGGCCATGGCCCCCCGAGCACTCCCTCCTCTCGCGTCTGGCGCTGCCACTGGCGCTGATCGTCGGGGCTGGAATCATGGGCGGCGCGACCTACGCCGTCGTCGCTCGAGTGCAAAATCTCATCGCCAATGCAGCTGTGGACGGCGACCTTGCCTCATGGAAGCGAAAGGCGCGCGTCGATGTGTACGATGCGTGCTACCTGGGCTGCACATCGTGCAACGACCCTGAATTCGCTTTCAAGGCGTGCAAGACGACAGCGCAGGCGATCGTCAAGGGCATCAACTGCGACGGCAACCAGATGTGGAACTGGGCCGCCGAGGACCGCTATCCAGACAAGTGCCTCACCGCCGTTGCCGGGATCCTCATGGGCGACGCCCTCGAGCGTCTCAAGCAGTCGTACCGCAGCCAACTCGGCCTCATCGCCCTGACGCTCATTGGCGGTCTTATCGCCGGCGTCTTGGCCTACAAGCTGATCCGGATGGCAACCATGAGCAAAGCCGAGCGTCACGCCGCCCGCTCCCACAGGACTTGGTCTCTATTCAAGCCGAAAACGTGGGGGAAATCCTCCTCCTCACCCACCTGGAACAGCCCCTCCAAGCCCAAACGCGGCGGCAACAAGAAGCTCTTCGCCGCCTTCCTCGGCCTCTTTGGTGCGCGCTCCGCCCACGCCTACGCCTGTACCGGGCGCGAAGCCGGATGGAACCAACACTTCGCCTCCCCAAACGGCACCATCTCGGGCGTCGTCCACAGCTGGTTCAGCGAGTGCCGCGACCGGCAGGACTGCCACAAGACGTGCAAGAACACCTGCACCACTAGCTCGAGCGGCGTCCGCACATGCTCGGACAAGTGCACCAACGACTGCAAGACCGTCACCATCAGCGAGCGCGTGCCCAAGGACTTTGTCGACCATGTGCTGCCCAAGGTGAGGGCTTGTGGGTTCCAGGTGCGCGATGCGCCGGATGGAAAGACGGTTGCAACGCGGGTGGGAAATGCAGGGATTGAGAAGAATTACTGGGTGCGGATATTGGTGAGTGGGCTGAATGTGACGAAGCCGACCGAGACGGACGAGATGGTCATGTGTCTTCACAGGATTGGCAATCAGTGATAGTTTTGGGGGGTTCAGGTTGTGTTTCTTGGCTGGAGTTTGTTGCTAGGAAAGCGAGTTGGAGATTGTGGAGTGAAATTGACACTTGATATTTTGGGCAAACGACGCGAAAAGAGATTACGAAGCTTGTGTTGATCATGTCGGTCGTTTGGGACGGTTTGCCCGCGGATTACGTCGTGCGCGGGGGATGTTTGCTTTCGGCCACCGGACTCATATTTCGGGCCGCTCGGTCAGTGAGAGCTCCTCAGATAGCGTGTTTCTCAACTACAGTGCTTGCGCCGAAACTGATGGTTTGTCTGCTGTGTCATGGAGTTGTGAGGTCAAAAGTGGATCCCAGAGTACCGGGGGCCCGATGGATCCGGAATGGAGCCTCCTTCTGAGAGACCGATCAAGTGGCAAAAATGTCAGCCCCACTCGAGTGGAACTCAATCTTGCAGGCAGCAAAAATGAATCTCCTCGACCGGAATCGAGCCGGTGACCTTTCGGTATATGATCTTTCAATTACAGCCGAACGTGATATCCAACTACACCACAAGGAGTTTTTTTGTTGAGAGGAAGTGCAGAAACGGGGCCTGTGACCGTCGCACAGCGGAAATGACCTAGCGAAAGAAAAAAACGGCAGATGGTTTTCATGGATTCGGAGTTGAGATCGATTGACTTCATGCATTTCGCTCACTGTTGCTGCATCTTCCCGCGTGTTGGAATTCTGGTGGGATGGGTATCTGCTGAAGTCGGGACATCGGTGCAACCAGATGAGGTGCCTTTTAGTGAGCGTGCCAAATTGGCAGGCCTCTGCAAACAAAACGAGAGATGGTGTCCGGGCTCTGCGTCCCGTGGCTTGCATCCAGTGACGGCGTAACGGCGGTGGAGATTGGAGATTTTGGTGGTGCTAAGCACCGAAGCCGAGGCTGGTGAAGAGCTGCCTCGCGGCGACAAACACCGAAAGTTGGGCCTATGTCGTATAGTTGCGCGTTCACCGCGTTTTTGTGGACCTCAACTAAGGGGAATGATGATGCAACAGAGGTAAGAAAAGCAGCGCAATGGTAGAATTGTTTACTCAGGAGTCCGCGGCTTCGTTCCTTGTGTTGGTGGATTACCGAGACAGGTGGTTTCTGAACACTGCCAATGTGCAAACAAACAGGTCAGAACTGGCGGTCTAGTTCAATCTGGAATATGGCCAAAGATTGGCTGAGGATAGTTCCTGCATTTTTAGTGTTTTCGTGGTAAGGCATCCTCCAGTCCCCGCGTCCTCCCCAGTGTTTGTCGTCACCTGGAAATGGAAACCACCTCACACAACACGAATTTCTCACGCATAGTTAGCCTGACAGCAAAACTTTATTACAACCTCCATCAGGTCCCGTTCTTGGGTGCGACGCCTGCGGTGTTTTCGGACGCCCAGGACCTTCCCGATTGACACTTGTTTGCGGGGCCGGACCCAGTGCAGGCGCGCCCGGCCAAGGCGGGGATCGGAAGGTGGCCTGGCTGATCCGAGTCGGCAGCAGCGCACTGTCTCACCGCTCGAGCCCAATGACAGCAGCAGACTGGTACAAACACTCGCATGGCAGGCTTGGGGCAGTGCGGGGACTCCTGGGTCTTGGGTCTCGGGTCTCGGAGGGTTGACTGCATGGTTATGTCACACATGCGCAGGGGAACCGCAGGAACCACAGGGGATATGAGCTTCCCGTTCCGAATAGACGCGTTGCAGTTACACGCTGTCGGGCAGAACTCGTGGCAGCTTGTGGTTGTGTAAGTGTTTCCCCTCCGGCAGTTATAAGCCCATCCCCTCAGCTCCCTCACGGAGGAGGAAGTGTCAAGTCCCAGGGCAATTTGAGGACTCCAGTCGTTCGTTCATCATGAACTCATTCCTTTGTTGGCCACTCCTCCTGGCTGGCCTCGTCTCGGCCGGATTTCGGTTCCAGGGCATGAACATCGGACCCGTCCATCCGGACACCGAGCATCTGAGCAAACGGTACGACCGGGACACTGGGTGGGGCACCTTCGACCAACAGCTCGACCACACCAACCCCAAGCTGGGCACCTTCAAACAGCGATACTGGTACAGCACAGAGTTCTGGAAAGGCCCTGGGTCGCCCATCATCGTCACCACTCCCGGCGAGCAGAGTGCCTCGGGCTTCAACAGTACATATTTCGGCCTGAAACGCCTGCCCGGTCTCTTCGCCCAGCAACTGGGCGCTGCCGTCATCCTATTGGAGCACCGGTACTGGGGGCAGTCGTCCCCGTTTGAGAGCCTCACCGTCAAGAATCTGCAGTACTTGACGCTGGAGAACGCCATCAAGGACCTGTCGTTCTTTGCAACCAATTTCACCCTACCATTCGACACCAGCGGGGGGAGCGCACCAAGCGAGGCACCATGGATCTTTACCGGCGGCTCCTACGCCGGTGCCCTGGCCGGTTGGTCCGCGGTTCTGGACCCCGGCACATTCTGGGCGTACCATGGATCCAGCAGCGTCGTGCAGACGATTAGTGACTTCTGGACATATCTTTCGCCCGTCATAGAGGCGACGCCGCAGAACTGCAGCGCTGATATCCAGGCTGTGATTTCCCACGTTGACAAGACTTTGCTTCATGGAAGCCCACAGCAGAAGCGAGAGCTGAAGGCCAAGTTTCAGTTGGATGATCTGACTGACGCTGACTTTGGGGCGTGAGTTTCACCTTTCACGACAAGTGATGTGACGATGTGCTGATCAGCTTCAGGACACTCGAGTATGGCCCTTGGTCGTGGCAAAGCAACCAGTTCCACTCCATCAACACACTGGGCTTCTCGCCTTATCACAGGTTCTGCGACTATGTTGAGGGCGTCTATCTCGATACGAACTTCACGGGCTACAGCCAGGCAGAACAACCAGATGCCAAGGGTGTTGGCGTGGAGAAGGCTCTGGAGGGATATGCCCAGTGGGTTGTCGACGAACTTCTCCCGGGACGTAAGCGACCCCTGTCCAATATCGCCATGGGAGGTCGTGAATACTGACCCCTATTTAGTCTGCAATAGTTACAACTACCCCGAATTCCAAGGCACGATGAATACCGCCTGTCTTCAGAACCAAAACGCCTCAAACCCCCTCTTCCACGACCTCGCCGTGAACAACACAGGAAATCGCCAATGGAACTGGATGCTCTGCAACGAGCCCTTCGAATGGTGGCAAGCCGCGGCCCCCCACGGTCACCCCACCTTCGTCTCCCGTCTCGTTAACGCCGCCTACTGGCGCGACCAATGCGCCTCGTGGTTCCCGCCCGAGCACGACGGACATTCCATCTATACATACTCTCTCGCCCTTGGAAAGCGCGCAAGCGATATCGACAAGTGGACTGGGGGGTGGTTTGGTACGAATACCACGAGGGCAATGTTTGCAAACGGGGAGTTTGATCCCTGGCGGGGCGCAACACTTTCGGCGAGTGATCGGCCGGGTGGACCCGTCAATAGCACTGAGAAATTACCTGTGAGGGTGCTGAAGGGGGGGACGCATTGCAGTGATATGTATGCCCCGAATTGGGAGGCCAATGAGGGGGCGAAGAGAGCGGCCGATGAGCAGGTCGAAGAGATGAAGGGGTGGGTTGCTGAGTTTTATCGGGAGAAGGGGAAGATACCTCCAAGTTACTAGATCTTCCCCTTTTCAGAGAGTAGAGAGATTGAAAAGGGTAGTGATGTTCTTGTTGAATATTTTGATACGATTTGTTTTAGAATTTCATTTTGATGACTCGAATTTGCTCACCAGTATGACATATCAAATCACAAAGGGCGAAGGAAAAGGGAGATGACGGATTCCATGCCCTGCATCTCAGTACATTGCACGTCAATGGGCTGCATCTGAGCCTCTAACATAGCGGGCCGAGAACGGACCGGGATGATTTGCATGCAGGTCGCCATCTGAAGTTGTGTGCGACCCCAGATGCCCGCGCCGCTGAATCTGCAACACATCAACTGTCGCAGCCTCCACACGACGAAAATACTCCGGCTCGCCCGGTTTGCACGTTCCGTCTTGGCTAGCACGGCATTGTCTGCAAGTGTGGTAAGCGGGAGTCGGGAAAAGGCGGAAGGAGAGGAAGTCGGAATCGAAATATCCCACAACCTGGAGATACCATGTTTGTTTACCTGCATCGATTTGAGCCTCCCACTTCAACTGCAACGCATTCTCACGTTCAAGATTCCAGGTTATTTATCTCTTACATATTTCAATATTTTCGGGGCCTGATGCAGTCGATTAGTAACTAACATTGAGCTATCATGAACAAATGAGAATGGTCGTGCTCCAGGTCTTCAGCCCCCACAACGGATTCCAAAGGTTGGGGGTCAACACCACCACCGCAGAAGGCAGCTGCAACAATTGCGGCACAGCCAGCGTTAATGTGCATCAGTCTGCCTTTCCAAGTGTTTGGACGGAAACTGTACAACCCGACACGGTGATAGATGAGGGTTCAGACTCCAAGGGAGCTCCAACGTACACCGTGACCTACTAATGCCGAGTTCACCCCCGATGCACCGGCAAATATCACCACCCTCCTCCACTCTCTTCAACCCTTTCTTTACTCCCTTCATCTCCAGAGGCCTGGGAACAACTCACTGGCACATCTTCCATCTCAAACGGGGTTGATATGCCCCGAATCGACCAGCTGAATGCCAACCAAAAGCGCGAATATGTCGTTGCGGCGGTGGTGGTGGGCCTCGTTCTCTCCACCCTCTCTCTTGTCTTTCGGGTATGGGCCAGGATTGCGGTTATTCGAAAGCTTCGACCAGAAGACTGGACTATGATCGCGGGTCTGGTCTTCAGTTACGGCGCGATAGCTACGTTACTTTATGGCCTGACCGCAGGCTTTGCCGAGCCGTTTAGCTCTCTCGCTTTCGACCGTCGGAGAGAGTTCCTCCTTGTAAGATACCTTGTCCTCGTGTTGAGCCATACTAGTATTGAGTCAGTCTAACTTTGGAATAGAGCATTTGGATTCTGCAGGTACCGCACTATTTTTTTCAAACTTCCCTTCCCCTGAAAGATCCTTTCACTCACACACAAAAACAGAAAATCCAACCCCTAGCACTCCTAATAATCAAAACTTCCATCATCATCTTCAACGCCCACATCTTCCAAACTCGCCGCTTCGTCCAGATGTCCTGGGCGGTGTGGATATTCACGGTTGCATGGACACTCGTCGCCGTTTTGGGGACAACTTTCCAGTGCAACCCGCCGTCTGCCTTTTGGAACAAGAAGCAAAAAGGGAAGTGTGTTGACAGCGCATTGCGTATCGTCGGACTATCAAGCAGCATTGCGTCCTGCGTAAGCGATATTGTTATCCTGCTGATGCCGGTTCCACTTCTATTAAGACTCAAGGTTGAAAGGAGGCAGCGGATAGGCCTTATTGTGGTATTTATGCTCGGACTTTTGTATGTGTCTTCCTTTTCATTCTTTCCCACTGGCCGAGAAGGGAGACATAACTGAGACTTTCCTAGTGCCGTTGGCGCAAGCTTCGTTCGGTGGACTATCCTTCAGGTTGCTTTGGGTAAGGGCCAGGTGTTTAACTGTAGGTACTCCTGCCATGCCCGAGAGCTCAGGCTTCCGAGTTCCGGAATGTATTGCTGACCCATGATCAGCTCCGCACATTGACGTTGTCGTATGGACCTATCTCGAGATCTCAGTTGGCATCACCTGCGGCAATTTACCGTTCCTTGCTACACTCATGAGTTGCATCGGATCGCAACGGAAAAGCGTCCAGAACCGCGATAGCGAGAGCCCTCCTATTCTGCGCCAAATGCCAGAACGCCCGGCCAGTGAAGGGACGATGCCTCGACCTGAGTCATCGGGAGATATAACCTTTGTGCTGCACTACGACGAGGCAGAGCGTGGTACAATTTCGCTGCGGGCAGTTGAGGAGTCTGTAAATAATGGAACTAGAGCCTTTTGAGATACGAAGGCTCGGGCCAAAAGAAAGCGTCCCCTTAGCTAGTGTGAAAAGCATTTTGTTACTGTAAGGACAGCCGTTGTTATATGAGACGAATCTTGGCTCCCAAAACTTTCTTTTACGTACCTCGCCCACGTGACATTGCTTACCCTAGCTCAGTCTCGGCTCAGTCACTGCTCAGGGTTTGCTCAGTCTTGCTCACCTTTGCTCACCTTAATTACCATTTTCAGCAGGCTGCGCCACAGCATGCCGAATTACTTCAACTCTAGCCGAATGGGCCCAGAATTGGTCCCATATATAAACATGGCCAAAATCGGTCCCCATTCTTAAAAAGGAACAATTTCGCCTTTACCTTTTCGTGTTGCTTACCTATCAGATAAAAGGGGCTCTGGCCGTTTAGGATTTAGGTTTTCCTTCAGTTTCTATGAACTCCCGTCGGCCGAGCCCATTCCCAGCTCATCCGGCCAGTCGGGCCCGAGCTCTGAGACAACCACAGCTCTCTGCCCGCAAAGGTCTCGCCTGGCTGGCTCAGACGATTGGACTTCATCAGTCGTTCCCAGAATGCCCATTCATAAAAGTCAGGGATGGGAGGCTTGTGCTTGTCGAAGGCCTCGGGATGTCAGCCAGGATGTCCTCGCGGGGGGATTCCCAGTCACTGACTTCCTCGAGCAACGATGACGCAACCTTCTCCTGGTCGGCATGGATTCGGTCCAGGTGACGTTCTGGTCCGTCATTGTGAGCACCAAGTTGTACAGCATGTCGCTGTATAGCGATGAGAGCTGCACAGGTAGTCAGGATTCGACGATGCTCAGAGGAACGGGGGACATGAACGCACTCTCGATCCGTTCGGTCCCGATGACACATTGCCGAGCGTGATCATGTCATCGGCCAGGCGGAACTCAGCGTCAATAACCGACTGCGGCTTCACCTGCTAGGCGTTGATGGTGTCGCTGCCCTCGTAATCGTAGGTGCCCTTGTCCAAGATCCGGGCCGGCCATTCCATTTGGAACACCTCGCTCGAACCCGTGGCAAAGTAGCCCTTAAGACGTTCAAAGATCTGCTGCAATGGCGCATTCGCATCATCTCTGAAGGGAACTTTCCACGTGGTAGAATCACCTATGTTGGGTAAGGATTGGTGGGTGCTGAGCTTGAAGATGTCGGGTTCGCTATTTCTCGGTGTGTGTGGTCAGTCTCAAGTCCCTTCACTTATCGAGTTTTTGAAGGCATTTTGTGTTTGTGACCAGCCACCTGTGCTGCCTCTCGATGTTGACTCCAGGGGCTTGTATGTTGTCCGAAGGCGTGCATCGGCTAATCCGATATGATGTGCAGTGGTTACCCTTGCCAGCGGTAGGTATAGTTGCACCGGAAGCCATTCCTAAATGTTATGGATTAGGTCTTTTGGTTTAATATGTAGAGGGGGTACCTAGAAATTAATTACACTTAGTATTGCGAGGAGAAGTTGCTAGGGAAACCGTGAGTACCAGACTTATTTTACCCCATCTTGTACTGGTGGGGCCTCGGAGTTGCTAATTGTTGTAGCGGACAAGGTCTTGTTCAATGGGACTTGGGCGGGGTATGTTGATATGGACTGCAGGTGGAACATTACAGGGCGGGCAGTCGGATGCTATTTCGGTTTGGAACTGGTGGTGAGACCGCAGGTTAAGTGGACGATGTTGTCGCGCATGAATAGCTTGCCGCTGTACTTGTGAGAAAGTGGGTAAACATTGCTCTGGAAGATCAACATCTGAGCTAGAAAAATATCCTCAGTATTCCAATAGCTACACTTGATCCGCAAATAGTCTAATATTTATATGAACTTAGCTACAAATTATACAGCACAACCCAAATTGAAGATATAGATAGATTGGTAGAAAACATCTAGCGGGAAATAGAAGCACCAAAGCGTTGCAGCCTGGTTTTAATAGTTGTAAAGATCTGAAATAAGGCTATCCATAACCACAGCCTGGTTGAGGCAAAATACTCCGGTCAACCAACAAAGCTCAAGCACAGGGATGCGCGAACTTACCAAGAGGACCTCTCAACATCGTTATCCGCGAGCTGACGGCCAAGCTGGAAGTTCCCCGCGGTCAATTTGATGAGGCGGCGTTGCGAGTACCGGAGCTGGCATTCGGGGTGATTCGCAGGGACAGTAACCGGGAAAATTTTCAGAAATATATCGAGGGGTTTCGGAGAGACGCTACCGGCACCGTGGAATTCTGGTACTTAATCCTTCTCTCTTCGCTTGGCATTTAGCTTTGGTCTAATGTAGGCTCGCCTAGAAAACTCGCCCGAGCGGTACGGCAATGAGAAGCATATCAAACAGGATGGGTCAATGGATGTCGTCCAATGATGTGGCAGGTTTAGATCCATCCTAAATTTCAGACTACATGATTTTATGAGACAAACCTGGGTACCTGTGCCACAGCATGGCATGGCCCATATGGCATTTCTCATCCTGGCTCAGCCATGCTTAATCTTTGCTCTGATTTGATGTAGCAATTGCAGTATTGGGCAGCTTCACCCTTAATCCGAATTATGATATTTGAATTTATTGCTCAATCCGACAGTTACGACCAGATCGGCTTGCCGAGTCATGTCCTTGATACGTCACACTCGATAAGAGACCATATTGATGTGTGTCGAACTGCAGCAGCAGTTCTTAGCGCTCAGGCGCGCAGGCGCCTTACCGCTCCAGGCTTGGCTGGAGCGCAGGGGCCTTGGATCATGTGCTCTCCCCACACACAGGGAGCTTCCATTTATATATAAATGGGGAGTGCTTCGCACTCCCCTTTTCTACTAAATTAAGTCACTTTATAACTACACTTCCGCTGCTCCTAAGCCCCTCGTTCCTCAGCCAAAACGTTCCACAGTTATAAGCCCAGCTTTATCCGACTAAGTAAAGTGTGGAACTAATTAATTAAGACGCTCACAAGCAGCACCCTCTGTAAAACCCTTTTACCAATCCTCCGAATCACCTATTATAACGGAAGAAAGCGCCCTTTATTAAAGCATTTTAGCCGACAGTTAAAAGCTCAAGAGCGTGTAAAAGTAACCCTCCTGGTTTAAAACTCTCGAATACTACGTGATAAACTAAGGGATCTAATACCTTATTAATCCTACTGCTCCTAACGCGGCTAATCCGTACATTAAACTAATCGTTCCAATAATCCACAAGCTCGTCAGTAAGTGTTAAGAGAAGGTAACCAAATTATACATCTTCACCTATAAATACTGGGAGTTAACGGCCCTATCTTTAAGGACAGTTAAAAATAAGCTAAAACTTATTATAATTATATAATAAGATGTTAAGGAGGAATATAAGCGTTTAGTAAATAAAGCTATTACTCTTATCACAGCTATTATTAAAACCATTAACTTATACCAATATATTTAGAATTAAGTTAATTATATAGTTAATAAGAGCTTTAGGGAACTAGTTATACAGAAGATAATTTAAAATAGTAGATATATAATTTAAGTGTTTATACGCTTCCTTTAATAATAACTTAAGCTTAATAAGATAAGCCTCGCCTCCTAGATCTGTTAGGAATATCACATAGTGATAGAACAGGTTAAGAACATTAATATATTAAAGGAATAGTGGATTAAGGATTAGGAAACGGCTTATTATAAGGTAAAAGCGCTTAAAATCACAGAGATTTAAAGGCTTTTAGCTACTAAGGATTAGCTAAAAATTATTACAGTGCGTATAACGCCCCAATAAGCGAATTAGAAGCTCTTTAAACTGGTAGAGTAGGAAATTATAAAACGCTTAACGCTTAAAATCACAGATTACACTTACATCTTCTTTACGCAAATCTATAAAGCGAAATACATTATTAGCAGTAGTAAGTAAGGTGGAGTTTTCTTTATTAGCGACTGCTCTGGAATACTTAATAGGACTAATTAAAGCTTTAAGAAGGACTGTCCTTATAGAAGAAAACACCTGTAAGAGCTTATAAACTGTTAGATCTTACGTTTAGTAATTACTAGATTACTTTTAAACGCTTTTACTTACATTAAATATATTAAAATACTGGGATTTAAGATAAGGGAGAAGATTAAAATGTAATTTGTAAGCTTTAAGTAGTTAAAAGTTTGCTAATCCTATTAGGAGAAGTAAAGAGCTGCTTTAACCACTTAAGGCTAAGACCGCTTAGGTGTTTTAAAGTTCCCAGGATTTATTAACACTGTAGTAATTAACACTTATATAATAAAAGCGATCATTAAGGTAGTAAGGCAGTTTTCTATTACAGGTTTCACTAAGCACTTACTTTCTAACAGCACCCTAATTGATAATTACAGAGTAATATACCTTATTAATCACAAATTACTCTTAATTAAGGGGAGCTTTCAGTGTGTTAAAGTTAAAGATTATATCTAAGCGGGGACTAGCTTATTCCCGATCTTTAAATACAGTAAGTAAGTAATCTTAAAGGTACTTATAAGCTTTAAGGGAACTAATAGCGAAGATCTAATGTTTAATAACGTAACTATTATAAAGGGTTTCCACGTTAATATCGTCTTAGAAGCTCTAATCACTAAAGCTGGAGCTTAGTATTATAGGTTTAACTACACACTTTACTACGGTAATATAAAAAAGAACGTAATATTAAAGAAGCTAAAGTAATAGTATAATCTAATATTCTTACAATACACTTCTGTTTTTACTTATTTAAGCTTCTTAATACCTTTTATTATAAGCACCGTGGGTACCGTGTTAGTAATTATAATAAAATAAGGAGTAAGGCACTTATAGTAATAGCTGTGCCCTTAAGAGGATATAAAGTACCTTTAGCACGCCTAGGCAGGGCATTTAGGGCCAGAAGCTCTTAAGAAACTTGTTAAATAAGCACGTAACGTTATAATCACAGGTATAAAGATTATCAACTGTGAACATTACGCACTTACGCACTTGTAATAAATCGTTTTAAGATACCGTTTTAAAGGTTTCTCCTATTACCTGTTTTTACAAATCAGCTAGGACCTTTTCTACTTTAAAAGAGTATAGGATAGATTAATTTACTTACTTATAGTTAAGGACGAGTATAATAGTAAGTTTTTCTGTTATCTACTAGAGGATAAAAAAAGGTTAGAAGTGTTTAGAACTATTAAGAGCTTTATAAATTAAGTGAAACGGTAGTTTAGGTTTACTGTGTATATTATACATTAAGATCGAGAGACTTTAACGATTGTAATTAGGGGATATATACCGTATTAGCTTTAGGTAATTAAAGAAGGAATCGAAATCGAAGCCACTCTGTCACATATATATAAACTAAACGGTAGGAGTAAGCGCGCAGACCAGAAGCTGATTGTGAAATCCATCAAAATAAGGGAGGGAGTAAACTTTCCTAAATCGATCTAGCCTAAATACGTGCAAGTAGCTACCTACTTACATAGGATAAGCCTTAGCTAACGAAACGACTAGATATCACCTAATAAGAAGCTTTATAAATGGTTTAGACAGTACTTCCAGTAATATATACCGCTAGGTAAGCTTAGTAAAAGCCTAACAGACGATTACTGCTTAGATTAAAGTAGGGTTTACACTTACAGATACTGAGTTTACGTTCTTAATAAAAGGCGAGAGGTAGAGTAGGATAAGCTTAGTTTTAAGATTAAACCTTAAGGGCATATTAAGTACTTAGTTAGATACGTAACCTTTAATATCTACTGCATTTAGTGCTTATAATTAAAAACGGTATTTATAATACGTAACGTAATGTTTAATAAGAAGCTCTTTTATAAGAAGGAGAGTAAGGAAGCAGAGGTATTATTAGTGTAAGTCACTTAGTAACTGCTTAGCTTTATTGAAATCGAGCTGTAGATATAGGACATTTTATCTATACCCGAGCTTCTCACTAACATTCTGAACCTAGATACCACGCCCGCACCTACTAATAACGAAGCTTTAACCTCTAAATCTGATAACAAAGATGCTCTTAAGGGTCAGAACTTAGGGGTAAACGCGCCTAGAGATAAAGCAGCGCTTTTTTAAATTAAGGATAAACTTGTAAAGCTTAAAGAAAGCTTTATAAGCATTAAACTAGGACTTCTAACCTTAAAGTTAACGTTAAAGGTTAAAACTTAGCTTTAAACTTAGGGCTTATACCTTTACTTAACTAATAAGTGTATTAAATTACCTTTTACGGATTGTAATGGGCTTAGAGAGACTAAAGAGCTTTTTAAGTAAAGGTTTAGATAATAAGAAACTTTAAAACAGTTAAATAGGGCTTTTACTAATAATGTAAAGTTACATATAAATCTTAAGGAAAGTAGTTACCTGTAAGAGGACAGTTACGATAAGATATCTATAACCTCTAAGTATAAAGCTTTAAAGGAGTATAAAGATGCCTTATTAGAAGATTCAGCTAAAGATATTATTACAGTAACGGAGTTAGAAATATAAAACACGTGCTTATAAATTAACTACCCTCTTATTTTAAGACAGAGTAGAAGATTTTAAGGGCAGTTAACTCCCTTTAGATTACTTAAGTTAGTAATTTATACGTTTACTATTTAGATTTATAATAAAGTAAGGATTAATTACCCAGTTTTTAATAAGAGCTCTGTAAGCTTCTTCGTAACGTTTTTACTTAATTAGCGAATAACAGTTAAAAAAGGGAGTAAAGCTTATAAGACGTTATACGTTATATTTTAAGTAGTAATACTTTAAGTAAAGGTAAGGTTTAACGTAGCTTTAAGCTTACTTCACCTTTATAGAGATAACCTCTTTAAACTACAGCTTTTAAAGCATTAGAGAGATCTTAAAAACTATATATTTAGCTTTAAGTTTAAAGAGGTATATTAAGTTAAGATACAGCACCTCCTTTATAAAGGAATGTAATGTAAGATAAAGTGCGTTACAGCGCTTTTATAGCTGCTCCTACTTAAATAGGTATTCACTTATAAGTTCTGCGAAGATAATACGCTTAAGAAGTGTAAGGTTAGGATCTGTGTAAAAGGCGACCTTTAAGAGGTTAACACGCTCTAGAACACCTATATAACGATTTTAACTACTTACTTATTTAGGATAATAATAGCGTTTACTGTTTAGTAAGACTTAAAAGTCTGGCAGTTCGATATAATCTAGGCCTTTTTATACGTTATGTAAGATAATAACTCCTTAATAATATATAAGCTCCTAAATAGCTTTAAGGAAGAAAGCTTCTATTATAAGCTTAAATAAGCGTTATACAGCTTATAAGACTTATTATTACTATAGTATAAGGAGTTTATATTAATATTAAAAGAGCTCGGCCTTACCTTATCAAACGAGAAGCTATACCTTACGTTTAATAAGAGTAAAACTGTATTTATACTCTTCTATATAGATAATTACTTTATAGTATTTATAAAAGAGCATTATAAAGCTGTAAAAGTAATTATATAGGAGCTTTACACGTAGTATAAAGTCCACGAAAAGGGAGAGATCTCTAGCTTTATTAATATTTAGGTAATTAAGGACCGGGACGAATAAAAGCTCTAATTAGTCTATAATTAATATATTAAGAAGATCACTAAACGGTATAACCTTTTAAAGGGTGTGTTCCTAAGCATCCCCCTCCCTAACGTAAAACTCCTTAAGAATATAGGGAGTATGTTAAAAGTGGAAGTTAAGGAGTATTAAGAACTTATAAGATTTATCTTATATATAGTAATTATAATTTAACTAGACGTAACCTTTTTAACTTCTATCCTTTTATAGTTTCTCGTTAACTTAAGCTTAAAGTACTTAACTGCAGTAAAGCAGATAATTAAGTACTTATATAACTTATAATACGTAAGGATTAAGTATAAAGGAGTAGGGTAAGAGGTTCTCGTAATTACTAATAACGTTTCTTTTATAGATAATATAAAGATACGCCACTTATTATAAAGGTATATAATAATACTCTTTAATAATGTAATTAATTAGAGAGCTACTTACTAATATACAGTTATAACGTCGTTAATTAAAGCTAAGCTACTTACACTTACATATGTAGTTAAGGAAATAATAGCATTTAAAAGGCTTATAGCAGATATCGCTTATAAGCTTAGCCTAATATAGAGGATCTTCTGTAATAACTAATAAACAATACAGCTAGTAGTTAGAGAGAATAAGAGAGTAAACACTAAGCTTTAACACGTTAATATCTATAATATATAAGCTTATTAAGAGCACGTGAAAGGCTTATTTAAAGTTACGTATCTGCCCATGTAATAGATACTAGTAGATAGACTTACTAAACTGCTCTCTTAATAACGCTTTAAGCACTTTATAATATTTATAAAGTTAGAAGACATTAGTTATATTAGTTATAAGAGTAAAAGAACTATTATAAGGGAGTTAAAAGATTAAAGGAGCACTGCTTTTACAGTCTCCATACGCGATAACGTATCCGTACCTGAAGGTATAATAAATAATAAAATAAAAACGACAGGTAGCTAGACAGTGCGCTTAAGCGCAGCTTATTAAATCGATAAGCTTACTGATTAAGGTTATAACCTGCTCCTTAAGAGAGCCGGAGCTCCCCACACCGCTAACAATAGCACCCCTAACTAACTCCTCTTTACTCTGCAGAGCTAAAGGCTCTGTAAGGAGCACGCGTAGCATTACTCTCTGTTTCTTAAGCTCCTAACATAAATAATTAAAATAAAACAGCTTATAGAATACACCGTACTTACAGAAGCTAGCGTACTAACTGCCATAACAGTAAGGAACTTCCCAGTGAAAGGCTTTATTAAGAAAAGACTAAACAGTAAGTTAGTAAAGCACGTAAATAAGTTTATAAAAAACGTACACCTTTACACAAGAGTGTCTACTCGCACAGTAAGCACAGTAAGCTAAAACACCCGTATAGTCAAAACAGCAACTATCGCTGTTACTAATAATAGCGCTTTTAAGGCACCTAAGGCAAGCCTTACCACACTTATTAGTAAGGGTAAGGTGCGGGGACTTAAGGGCGTGGTAAGCGGGTAATTAAGCCAATTTACTGATCTTAAAGTTAGTAAGTTAAGTATTTATTAAGAAGAAAAGAGCGGCTTATATAGGGGTTTACAGACTAGCTGTACTATAAATAGAGCAATAAAGAGTTATAGGAAGCTTCTCCTCCTCCTTATCCTTATCCTTATCCTCCTCTTAGTAAAAGGGTAAGCGAGTAAGTAAGATTAAGCCGAACAGTTTAAGTGACAGGGTTAGGGTGTAAGCGTAGGGTGTAAGTTTCTTAACATTTAAATTAAAGTTAGCCGCTACTCTTAAACGATAAAAATAAGTGAAACTTACACCGTAAGCGCTCTCTGCTTATTAAGAAGCTTTTAACTGTAATTAGTCAGAATTAAAACAGAAGAAAAAGTGGTGGAAACACTTACAGATAAGATTAATTACGCTTTTAACGAGATCTAAAAGGCATAAGAGTAGGTCAGTAAGCAAAAACGACAGTTTTTTCAAGTAGAAGGAGCAAGACTTACGTTTTCTTAAGGTGTAAGCCCGCAGTCTTTACGTTAGCTATAGTGGCTGGGAGCAGAGGGCGAGAATGGTAGTGTTCTCAATTTTTTTTATATTTACCTAAAGAAAGTAAATAACGGGGAAAGATCGCAAGCTCTTAATATAGAGTTAAGAAGCTTAGACCACTATATAAGCTTACCGCTTTAGGTTTAGCGCGTGCCGAAAACACGACTACACACTAACTCGAGCGGCACAATTTGGGAAGTTACAGGCTTGACTAGCCTCCGGACCTTATTATTTTCTATCTACAGCGAACTTTTTTTCGAACGTTTAGGCGCTCAGAACTGCGTTCTGAGCACCTGGGGGGTGTGTCGAACTGCAGCGGCAGTTCTTGGCGCTCAGGCGCGCAGGCGCCTTACCGCTCCAGGCTTGGCTGGAGCGCAGGGGCCTTGGATCATGTGCTCTCCCCACACACAGGGAGCTTCCATTTGTATATAAATGGGGAGTGCTTCGCACTCCCCTTTTCTACCAAATCAAGTCACTTTGCAACTGCACTTCCGCTGCTCCTGAGCCCCTCGTTCCTCAGCCAAAACGTTCCACAATGTGCTCGCTCTAATTGCATTGGGAATTGCTGAAGCAACCTTGAGACCGCTTTGTCCGTGATGGATCAGACTTCACATCGCCTGACACTATTTCCTGTCTCCAGAATACCGGAACTCAGTTTGGCAACTAGCGCCTTGATATCATATCAACAGGCCCGAAGACGTTGGTTTTGACGACTCAGATTTCATGGAAACTATTGCGTCCCCCTGATTACCCCCAAAAACCCCTCCATAGTAGAATACGGCCCACATTCTCCTGGATCTGAACGGTGGCTAAAGATTAAACAAGGTAGAGAGCGAGTTTTGTAGAGCTGAAACAATGCACAACGCAAGAAACGCTCTGGTTCTCCATCAGTTGGTGGTATAACAATCTAGGCCACAAATAAGCAGAGTCATGCCCCCAAAGCCTTCCACCTAGTGTAAACCTTCGCTTCCCATGGCATGAGAGGCTCTCGTCCCACCCAAGCCAGAGGAACAGACCTGTCCTGGGTGATCTCCCTCCAGCCATCCCCCTCCTCTTTAGGCCAGTTCGGGACCACATACTTACTCCCAGGCGTTCGTTCATCCGAGAAGTTGGCAATGACGACAACATGATCAGCTCCGAGCTCTCCCCTCCTCCATGCCATAATTTTTCCGTTCCTACTTTGGTCCACGTGAAAGATGTCGGTGTGGTCCGTTGCGAGGCCTGGGCAGTGTATCCGAAACTTGACGAGTTTTGCCACGTACGCGAACAGATCCCTCCTCCAGCCCGTATCCTTCAGTCTCTCATAATTCACCGGATCCGTCTGCTTAAGTTTATCATCCACACTTCGGTCCTGCTTATCGGCGAACTCTTCACCTGCAAAGATCATGGGAATCCCCACGGACGTGAGGAGCAAGACAAAAGCCAGCTTCGCGCGTTTCCCAATGTCCCAGATTCCCTTGTCCACACAAAAATTGAAGAACCTTTTCTTCTCGCTCCCATCACCCTGGATGTCGTGTGATGTGATGTAATTGACCGCCTGGGTCCCGTATCCGAACCCTCCTTCAAAACGGTCGGCCCGGCAGTCGATCACCTTGCGCAGCGTCCACTCAAAGTTATCACCCTGCGTGCCCTCACCGACGACCACAGCCCGCAGGCGCTGCTGCCACCGCTCATTCCACAGGGCATCAAGAAAGCCCTGACGAACCATGTCGATAGGCATGCTGAGCTCTTCACCAACGACAAGAAATTTGGTCTTGTCAGCTGCGACGCCGTCGGAGTAGCGGGCCTCGTAAAGCTCCCTAGCGTGCTTGTAGTAGGCGCGGACGAAATCCCAGTTACCAATGTTGTTAACACTGTCGACACGGATGCCACCCACGGCGAAGTCATTCATCTGCACGATTCTGCATTAGCTCAAGGTAATGTCGTTGGTCAAAGGAATCGTACCCAACGGCGAAGATGCAGTTTGTGAAATGCCCAAGAGGGATGCAACTTCATGGTCTGGCCCGACTCGGGATCGTAGCACTTGGTTTCGCAGATGTACCTCCAGAGTTTGCCGCCCCAACCCTTGCGTAGCTGTCCGAAGGCGTGGGACTGGTAGCTGTCCGGATTTTCCAGCTCGCGGTCGGGGACAATGTGGAATTGGGGAAAGTTGAGGATGGTGTAAGGGTCATGGCCAAAGGCCATTACGACATCGGTGAGAAGACGTGTGCCATTACTGGTCAGCGTGTTCACCAAAGACACAAGGTCCGATGCTGTACCCAGGTCAAAGTCGGGAGCAAAATAGTGGGCAGTTGCGTACCCCCACTCTCCACGCCGTTTCGCATCGGCCACCGGGAGCAGCTGGAGAGCATTTATACCTAAATCGGCCAGTATTTGTTGACCCCGGACAACGGACAGGGATGAGAAGCGGTCTCCGACAGAGTCGGTAAAGAGAGCCTTGACGTCCTTAAAGGTGCCTGCATCAATTTCAATACCTTTTCCGTTTTTCCCTGCTTTCGCCCATGTCGTTGGGAGCTCGTAGATGACGAGACGGTTGTTGGCTGGAACTTTGTCCATTGGCGGGATGTTGGCGCTGGGGGGTACTCTGCCATCAGGATCACATGCAATCAACTTTCCATCTTGGACTTTGATGACTGCAGGTGGTTGTTCTCCTTCCCTTTCGGTAATATAGGTGTAATCTACGGCGAAGGCGAGTGGATCGGTAAACCAAACTCCTTTCTCGAACCAGTAGTGGTACAAGCCATCAACGAGAGGGGGGGTAATTTTCGCTAACTCCAGCAACCATAAACCTGGCCTATTTGGATCCGTCGATAGAGGTTGGCTAACAAGCTCGCTGAAAGACGGAGCGGCGGCGGCGGCGGCGGTGGTGGTGGTGGCGGTGGTGGCGGTGTTGGTCTCGACCAATTTCCCGAGTCTTAACTTCGGGGGGTCCCCTTCCGATGGGGCACCGGGGTTCCAGAGAACGAAATTTTGCTCTCGTAGCTTGAGGAGGTCGGCAGGATCCATGATGACTGGGCCTTAACCTTGCCTGGCTCTGCGAAAGGGGGAGGGCAAGGACAAGAATTTAGGAAGAAAAATTAGAGGGAGTAAAGCCTTGAGAGCTCATGCATCAGTGGCCATGAAGAAGGCTGAACTCGTCGGTGGGATTCCAAGGTTTCATATAGAACTTGTTGATCGCTTTGAAACATGACTGTCTTGCTTGCCACGGGGCACATCCAAGTGCTTTCGAGCCCATTCATTGGCAGATTTTAGGATGAGCAACGCCCTTCTCATAGGCTCGACATCCACTGCGTTGGCTTTGATCATTACGTACAAAGTGGTCTTCACTGTTCTTAGTGGTGGTAGCCTCATGTCGTGTGACACTGCGATGGGTGGAGAGGGACGCCACAAGAACACCAAAACCTGGAACCAGGCAAGAAATCAGACGATAATGACATTGTGCCCCGCTTCACGGTAAGCCACTGACACGCGTACCCGCGGAAGAAAAAAGATACAACTAAATTGATTCCACATGGGAAATGCTGCCAACCGGCTTCCGTCGGGCGTTAGAAGATTTCGGTGAGGAAAGATTTCTCGCGTCGTACAACTTCTGCAGCCAGTACTGCGCCCCGGCCAACTCGACAAAACGGTAACGCGGGGGGGGGGGGGGGGGGGGACATTTCCCCCCGCCCGTGAGGCAGTTTCCGCTGCCCCGATCTGCTATATGGAAAATCCTGGGCGCAAATTAACGCAGGCGGATAGGGTCAACCCCGGCGATCGGCTGTCGACGACGCATTGCCCTCCTTCGTGCAAGCGCAGCTTCCCCCCTCAGCTCTCTTGCATCCCCTTTTTTTGCTTTATAACACCGCCGGTTCTGGGTAACAAAAAGTCAGAACTTTGTTAGGACGTGCTCTTGCGTCCATATCAAGACGTCGAATTCCTTCTCGAGAAGGAAGACTGGCACTGGGCGGCTGCGTGGTCTGGTCCTGGTGGCGCAACACCTCTACACCTCGCCGTGTTGAGCTTAAATGTGGCCGTTGCGGAGGCGTTGTTGGAGGTGAGCTCCGTCAATGTCAACGCAATCGACGAGCGCGGTGAGACTCCGTTGGATCAGCTGGCAAGATGGGATGAAGCATTAAGTCAGGTGGGGGGCTTTTGGAACACCCTTGCCTTTGGAACACCCATTCCCATATATAACCCTGAAAACCAGGGTCACGTAATTAATTAAGCGAAATTACCAGATAAAAACAAAAACCTGCTTAAAGTACTTGACTAGTAGTTTATTAGGGGTATAGGTTTATTTTATTCTTTGTAGCTACCTATCATAGTTTTATTCAATGTTAAAGTTTGAGGCTTTCGTTTACTAGTAAATCTTATATATAACCCTAGGATTTATGTTTCTTAGATAAAAGCTTTATACTAAAGTTTAAAATTAAGCAAATAATATTGTATATTATTAAAAGGTATTATTTAAGCAAAACTTAGTTTATATATATAGACCTTATGTAATTAAAATAATAATTAAAAGTGAAAAAAGCTCATATATAAAATTTCCAGGCATTTTATATTATCGGAAATATAATTATAAAATACGTGGTTTAGAGTTATATAAGATATACTATTAGATGCTAGTAACATTCTTGTATTTAATAGTATTTATTATATATTTATTTATTAAGAATTATGTAAGTAATTATAAAAGAACAAATCTTAGGGTTATGTATGGGATTTGCTAGTAAACGGAAATTTTAAACTTTAACGATAAATAAAACTATAATAAGCAACTAAAAAGAAAAAATAAATATATACCCTTAGTAAACTACCAATAAAGTATTTTATGCTGATGTTTTGTTTTGCTTAGTAATTTCGCTTAATTAATTACGCGACCCTGGTTTTCAGGGTTATTTATGGGAATGGGTGTTCCAAAGGCAGGGGTGTTCCCAAAGCCCCTCACCTGACTTACAGTAGTGGTGGTGGTGGTGGTTCACCCTCCAACGACGCCTTCGGAATGGGTGCTCTTGCGTTTGGACGGCTCCATCATCTGAACCTGTATGCCTTTGAAGTTGAACTGGAGCAAGAGCTCGTGGACCTGCAAACCGCCGAGGCAACTGATAGAGACAAGGTCCTGAGGGTGAGAAGATTATTAGCTGAGTATTGTAAATACCTACCTTTTCTACCTTATCCCAGGGTGCCCCTCTCTTGCCTGAAGCTCACATCATACTTCACAGGCCAAGTGATATCTAACTTCGAAATGATCAGCACCACTGCTTTCCGCCCTCCAAGCCACAGCCCCTTTTACCCCTATCATGAGACCCTGCTGCCGAGCCTGCACAGCCAGGCTTTTGCGATTAGAGGCCGAAGATTGACACAGTGTCGTGTGCTCAGGAGAAATTTTGGAAGTAATTGGGAGTGGGCGAAGAAGAGAAGGTGCGTTGGGCCTGTCGCATGGATTGGGCGACTTGTCGGGAGGCAGCGACGTGGGGTAAAGAGAGGCGGGGTTAACCTGGAATGTCGTCCTTCAACAACCATTAGCGAACGCTCTCGTTTGAACCAAGTCGTTCCAGGGATTCCAATTCACCTACAGCCAAAATTTCACAGAGATCGCTTTATTTCGAAGAGACTCCCATCGCAGTCTATTTTGGTTCGCGCTCCCTGCTTGTTCTTCTCTTCCATCAAACGATCTATTTGGCTTGCAAAGTGAGCTCTTGAGCTAGTTGCAGACAGAACGCCACTGAAAGATTTTTCGAAGGGAAACAAGGTGCAATGCTAGGGCAGGCCACATGGGCTTCACAGTGTTGCAGCTTGTATTGGAGGGCGGCCCTAAGGTCTCGACTGGCGGTTACAGACGGTAAACCACGAGGTAGAATAGGCTCAAATCAACGAATACGCCGTAAAGCCCAATTGATTGATTGACTGATTGATTGACTGATTGCTTGACTTGTGTCTTTTCAGGTCTGCTCAGAGCCACCGATTTCTAACTGACCAGTTCGGCCAGATTACCCCTCCTTTCGGATCTCCCCGGCGGCCATAATTCCTGCCATTTCCGACCTCACAACGGCTTATTCCGGTGCCTGCCGACATAAGGGTTCTCGCAGACTGAACTCATAATGGCTTTCAAAGGCCCCTAAAGCCTTGAAAGTCCTTAGAGAAAACAGGAAAATCTAGATATAAAGATGGATGGCTGAAGCTTCCTTTATTTATGTGATTTTGTTTCTGCCAACCCTCCGACCAGTTAGAGGTGATCACAGGTATCCGCCAACTGAGGGCTGGGTTCTCGATGGTTGGTGAGGGCAGTAATCGTTATAGGTGTGTGGCTTGATGCCAAGGCGCTAGCAAGCCCTGAAGAAGACATAACAATAACTGGGAGGAATCCAAAGGTGGATCCAACCCAAGCCTCAACGGTGTGATAAGAACTCAGTGTCTATCTGTGCACTGACTCGGGGCGTTTGTTCAGGTCGACCCTGTCGTTCTTTTTGGGCTCTGTGTGTAATATTACTGTAGCCGTTTATGTATATAGCGATGCGTTCTCTGGCGCGTGCCACTGTTAAAAAGGTGCTGCGCCGCGCGGTTCTTTGAACCGTGCTTCTTTTAATTAATAATCGATTTGACGATTTTCACCACGAAGACCTCCCATTGAAAGCCCAGTGACAATCTAGCCCTTTAATCGAAGGAAGATAACCTGATCCACGGTCGCGTTTCCTTTATTGTTCTATGCTAGGCTCCGTTCCATGCTAGGCACCGTTATATACTAGGTTTTGTTCCATACTAGGTACGTATCTGTTTTTCTACGTCAGTCGCATTTGTGTTCCTCTGATTGGAGGACTAGTAGTCTGGGTGTTGGCCTTTCAGGCTGACAATAACGTTCTGTGGGTATGGTTCTCTTTGTGGTTTCTTCCCTGTTGCGCCATCGCACTAGTTCAGCACTTAAGACCGTAACTACTTAGGTTACCTAATTAACCCTCTTAATAATATTGCCATTCCTTCAGTGCTGCATTACATACACCCAGATAGATAATTATATAAGTGATGAGATTTTTAATATAGTTAATATGAAATAGCTTATATAGAAATAATACCTTTAAAAAGAATTAAAAAAATAACTCAACTTTATAATACAAGATGCTATACATAACATCTTATACAGGATTGTTAAGACTTTATATATAATATTATACGACCTTTAGGTATTTAAAGACATTGTTGAAAAAAAGATATAAGATTATTTAACCTTATTAACTTTTGATAAACGGCTGATTATCTGAAGTTCTAAGCCTGTAATATTTTAGAAGCACTGCACTGCTTATAGTAAGAGTTGTAAAGGTGATTATGTTACTTTGATTTCTATATGGCTCTCTAGCTTGCTAAAGAGCTGTATTTTATAGATCCTTTTATAGAATCCAGCTTATATATGTGACGACCCTATAGGCTGTCACCTAGGCCGGTACGGCCCGACGAAACCTCCGCAGAGAGAACAGTGCAGGAGGCAGCACGTACGGTGCTGCGCACTGGCCCAGAGGTGTAAAGACCTGAAGCCCTTATAACTAGTTAGTGGTTACTTAGTCTTAGTAAACCCACTTACCTACTAAGCACTCCTAGGGTCACTAAATAGGAGGTGCTTAGTAACAGAGTGCTTAATCCTTAATTAAGTAAACCTCATTAAGCAAAGTATAAGGTACCTTTTAGTTAGCTAGTATAGATAGTCATCATCGTGACTATAATGGCCGTAAGGGACTCCCGGTTCCTTACGCTAGTATTCAATTGTTCATTTATGTCCTACTGTTTAGACTTACCTCTGTGTATTATAATAACAACAACTTACAGTAATATTAAACCCTGGTCTAGGAGTGCTAGCTTAATAAGCCGTCTTTAGAACGCTTACTTAGTCTTTAGCGTCCTGCCATACGTTCTGTCTTAGCCTGCGCCAGTCTTCTCAAGGCCTGTGTCGGGTACAGGTCGTAATAGAGAGTTCAGAACTTATTATAGGCTGTAGGAGGCTCTGGAAGAATTCCAGAGCCTTTTATTACTAATAAAATTCTAGAAGACTCTGTGGAGCAAGCTTTACAGTGAGTTAGAGCAGTGGAGCTTAAGATTCCAGAGCTTTTAAGGCTTAACAGGGGCCCTGTGGGCCCTGGAGCCTTTTAGAAGGTTTGGCTCCGCAGTGCGAGCTGTAGCTGCAGGGTACGCAGCAGTGGAGGGCAACTGCTTATAGCAGTTGCCTATAGGGCAGCTAGGGCTAAAAATTAACAGTTTCTAATAATAAAAAGAAGTTGGTACTCTGGCACTGCGTGCTTAAAAACCCCTTCTTTTTAACAAAGTTAAGATTTTGATTGATTTAGGTATAGTATTCGTATAGTTGTAGTAAGAAAGCCTGGTTGGGAGGCATTCTGGCATTAGAAAACGCGACACGCGTGAGAGATTGTGTGGCGTTCGCTGGAATCACGCAACTGGAGTGTAAAATGATTCCCTTGATTTCTTGCATGCTAGAGAGAAATCTCTGGGCTTCAGCCTATCTACTCCTCTGCTAGGATTATAAAGGTTAGCTCAGCTAGGGACCTACTGTTACCCCTTAGCAGAGAGAGCACCAAACTAGTAACAGTAGGTTCCTGACTAAGCTAACCTTTGTGACCCCAGTAGAGGAGTAAATGGGTGGCCTGGCAAGTGGGTGACAAAAAAAGAGGTCTATATAATATATCAGCCCACTAAAAAAGAGCAAAGATCCTCGGCCTCCTACAAAATAATCGTTATACTACGTCATCAAATTCATCAATCCATCCGGTTTGTAATATAACCATCGTAACTACCAATTCCTCTACTGTTTCTAAGCAATTAAGATACCATTTTAAAGCTAAAGCTACTATAATGGGCTATTAACACTATAAAACGCCGAAGAAAGCCAGGGTCTAAGGAGCTTACAATTTTGCCCTCTTCTAAAAACGCATATATGGGGTTTCCTTCTTTAAAGAGGATATCTTTCGTGCTAATAGAGTTAGCTACACTTATAACTAAAAGATCCTAAAATATTATAGCCGCTCTTTCTACAATAACCCCTTTATTAACAAAACGCGTAGCTGGAAGAAGATCTTAACAGAGGAAGATGTTAATAAAATAGAGAAAACCCTTTAGGACTATGGAATTAAGAGTAGAATGCTCTTATATTAAAGGCTTCTCTAGGAATCTGGTATTAAAAAGGAAGTCTCAACCCGTATAATTTAACAAGCTTTAAAGTAGGGAGATTAGCGTTAGTATGTTACTTACCAGAGGTCTTTTGTTAATAAGAAACTGGCTAAACGGAGGGTTAAGGAGGTAAGAAAATCTTTAAAGTTTCGACCCCGTTTAGAAAATTAGTAAAATATTTATTTCTCTGATAAATTCCATATATCCTCTAAGGTATCTAGGCGTATTTAGATACTAAGAAAACCCGGTGAACAGTATTACCCTAAATGTATTATAAAAAGGCTTAAGAAAGAGGAGGATAAACACACAGCCCATTTCTAAGGAGCGGTTAGATACGATTTTAAGATAGAAAATCTGTTCAAATATCAGATACTAACTAATTCCAACGGGAAGATAACTTAATAATTCTTTCACGATAATATCCTCTAGGGAATCGTCAAACCGTGGATGGAAGAAGTCTCTAATAGATTAAGAGATTCATTTATTTTGGAGGAAGATGGAGATTCTAGCTATAGATTAAAGGGCCAAAATATTATAAAGAAATAGAAGGAGAAAACGGGCTTGAAACACTATTTTAACTGCTCTGGAAGTCTAGATTGGCCTCCGATTGAGAAGTGTTGGCGAAAACCAAAGTCGACGGTGAAAAGCCAAATGTGTTTGACCTATGAAAATTTAGTGGAGGCTGTGCAAGATGGCTGGCACAAACTGGATCAAAAATCCATTAATAATTAGGTTGATGAAATCCTAGAGATCTTAAAGAATACGATTGAGCTGGAAGGAAAGATGTCAGGGGCCTAAGGGTTGTTTTTTGTGTATATTTGCTATAGAAATCTTGATCCAGAGCCTGTGATAGTTTTTGGTAGTGTTGGAATATTTTGTACGATCTGGTTATGTGGACCTCTTTTTTTGTCACCCACTTGCCTGGGCCTGAAGTGGGGCCCACTTCCGTGTGGGTGGACCCATCTCACAGAGATGATCATTTTTAGCGCCTTGGCAAAACTAACGTAGGGTTTGAGCTTCACAGCAGGACCGTAGAAGGAATCCTCGCTAATGGTAATAGCGATGTCCTAATCGTTTCTAATCTCATATGAAGTCGCTTTAGATTAACAGTTAAACTATAGAAACGGAAGATATGCAGTCGAAATATTGTCAGGGGGCGTCACATCGGAGGAGCTGGTAAATTTCTGCCAGTAGAAAAGGTATGTAGCCTGTGGTAACGGGGACGAAATATGGGTTCGTGGCCCAGAACTGGATCGCTATCACTGGGCGGTACATTTCTGCTAGTAGAAAAGGTACGTAGCATACGGTAGCGAGGACAAAATCTGGGCCCGTGGCCGAGAACTGGGTCACATATTCTGCCGGCAGAAACAATGCAGAATACGGAGGAACGAGAGTTAGGCGCTGCATAATTTTCTGCCGGCAGAATACAAGGGAATACGTACCTAGTAGAACAATGCATACCCAAATATCGATGAGGTAGGAATTTCGACGAGGCAGGAACTCTATCCTTGACAGATTAAAATTTATCACAAACTAACTGGTAGCATTATCACTCAACTCCCCAACGTCTCCTTAGCACAGATCGAAAAACTGCTCGGACAGACTATATTTTGCTAATGGTAGAAAATTACTTGATAACAGATAATAACACAGACGGGCGACGTTGCCGCTTGTCGTTAGAGACTCCTTCTCTATTGCGTCCTTCTGTAGTATAGCATATTGAAGGATCCTTTTGGTTTGTTTTGGATGTTTTGGGAAGGCATGGGTTGCTCTGCTTTGACAATAGGGCTTTCTGGTACACATGACACGAGTCACACGCACACCCAGTACGCGTGTACATCGTAATTGGAATTGTTGCCTGGGAGCTACCCTTACAGATTACGCGTCATCTACTTTCCATCGACAGGAAACTTACCGGGGGGGACTGAAAACGGGCCTCTGATGCTGTGCGGCGGCCGCGTATGGGATCACCCTAGCTCAGGGAAGAACCAGGGGAAGCTCAGGACAAATCAGCCACAGCTCACCCCAGCTCAGGACTACGAACGAAAAAGGAAATTTCATGTGCCCAGATTCGTCTCATATAACCAGGGTACTATTACAGGCCATCTCCCATTCCGAAAACACCTACATTAATACAGAAAGGCCTTCCTCTATTCTTAAAAGACCTTTCTGTATGTTAAAAAGGTCTGTGATGTGACAAGCCAAGGCCTTACCGTCCTAGAACAAGACTGAGGATTCCAAGAACGAATTTCGCACGGAGATAAGACACCCTTTCTTTTGGCCCTAGCCTTCGTAGAGGCGGTCTAATTGAGGCGCTATAGCTCGTCGTGGGATACATCACTCGGCCGAAGCCCGTCCCAAAGCGCAACGGCCCCCTTAATAAGACCGATAATAAACCCCTCCAGCTCCGTTGCCGATATGTCATCCAGGTACGGAAACAGTTCTCCGGTTCGAAGATTCTCGACTGAAATCCCACCGCCAGCATGCAAACCCGCCAGAGAAGGCATCAGTGGATGCTGGTTGATGTCAATGATTGTGAACAACAAGTCGTCCGAATATCTCTTGGCGAGGGCGTGCATCTCCTTACGATAGATATCCTTTTCACCCTCGGAAGCCGCAAAGTAGTGGACGACCATGTATTTCCCCGCTCGCGTTGCCATCTGACCAAGCTCGGCGATCTCCTTCTTGGTGGGCTCCAGTATCAGCGGTGCAGTGCACTGCGATACCAACTCCTCGAGTGCGCCGACCAGCCAGAGTTCCTTCAGGGTGAAGTCGTCATCGTTGAGGTTGTTCCGGCAGCGGACCACGGACTGGTGTTTGGATGGGGGAAGTATAGCGAATGAGAAACGGTCGTGATACTGCCTGGCTAGTTCGCGATATTGCCACTCGTAGAGAGCCGATTCACTTGGGAGGAACTCGGCTGTGAATGTGATGTCATCCGAAGTGGTAAACCCGGAGAGAGAAGCGGCGGAAGTAATCTCGGAGACAACAGGCTGAGATGCTCGGCGAAGAAAGGCCAAAATTCTACGAAAGGGTTAGCTATTTTGGTTATGTAGGGTGGTATTATCAAGGAAGCTGACAATGTAGACCTACGAGGCCCTCTATATCTAACCATTCGGCCGTCACTATGGTGTAACCTAATGGTTGGATATGTCATCACATCCATTTCAGCACAGATGGAAAGATCGACGACGCAGTCGATGCTCATCACACGAGCATCCCGGGCAGTATCTTGGACAATAGCCCATTCTGTCTCGAGAGCTTGACTTAGTTTCCTGTCTCAAGTTAGCCGCTACCTCTCTGGCTTTGAGAAAGTGGTAGGATAGTTACTGTGCCGGCTGTGAAGGTGCAAAAGCGTCGAGATGTGGTTAGCGATAGGACTCGGGCAAGTTTAGGTGCTGAATTCTCACAAAAATGACTGAATGAGATGGTCAGCCAAAAACTCCATCTAGCTTCAAGAACGAATGTTGGGGTAGAGTCGTACATGCTATGAGCGTTTGCGAACGCTCACCAATGGCCTGACGTAGGTCTGCAGGCCTCGCATGTTGCCAAGCAAACACCTGTGGCAATGTCAGCCACATGGCAAGCAGGCGCCATCGACGTCCCTGCTGCATTGTTACTGTATTGAGTTCTGATTTAAAAAGACTTGGACGCGAAGTTGGCTCCGATGTTGCTTCGCCAACTTGCTCCAAGAACGCATGAGCCGGCTAAAGAGCAACGCGTGACATTGCATGTGAAACTGGATGATAATGTGCAATGCTGGACCGGGCGCGGTTCTGCCGTGCCTAAAATGGCCACTGGGGGACCATGGGGAAGGTACCGCCTGGGCAGTCTTTGGATGTGTGTCCGGCAATCGTGCCCGAAATGCATTGCGTCAACTGACCCCCTTCTCGTCTGGCGCACATCTTGGCTGTCACCTGGGGCTCGTGGTCGGGTGCATTTCGAAGACGAGTCTGAAGAAAACATAAAGGTACAAAGATGGGTTTGTTCCGATTACTTGTTGCAGCAGTTCTCGTTGCAGGCGTGGAAGGCACGACCACCGATGATGCGACCGACGATTTCCAGTGCATCCACCCACCGACCCAGGTCCACAAGGTATCATCCTCTCCGCTCGTCATCTACCTCCAAAACTTCATCACGCCCCAGGAGCGCGCCCATCTCAAGCAAGTGTCGGAGCCCAGTTTCCGGCGCTCCGTCGTCGCCAGTCATGACGGCGCTCAACGATCCGACATCAGGACCTCACAGTCAACCGATGTGCACCGCGACGCCGTGGTACGGTGCATCGAGCAGCGGTCACTGCGCTTCCAGGGCTTTGACTCACGAGAAGACCAGCTGGAACCTCTGCAGCTGGTCAAATACGGCCCGGGCGAGCACTACGACTTTCACACCGACTGGCTCGAACCACAGTACTCGACGTCATTCAACGGAGGCAACCGCATGACCAGCTTCTTCGCCTACGTCCATGTTTCCAACGACACCACCGGCGGCGGAACAAACTTTCCGCTGGTCATATCGCCCCGTGATGAGCGGTGGTGTGGAATTCTCGAATGCGACGAGCCGTATGCCAGCGGACTGACTTTCCGGCCTGTCGAGGGAAATGCCATCTTCTGGGAGAATCTCACCCCCGCAGGCGTGGGCGATCCCAGGACCGAGCACGCCGGACTGCCTGTCACGGCGGGGGTCAAGATTGGCATGAACATTTGGACCCGGCAGGCGCCGGTAAGCGAGGAGGTGCGGAGACAAGACCTTCCTTTGGACTTTTAGGATAAATGGGTGTCCAGCCATTCGGCCGGCCTGGCATAGATTACCGGGTGACGTACACTGCTAAGCATCAGCCAAGGACATTGGCACTTTTCACTGCCGAGCCAAGCAATAACGGAAGAAGCTTAGCATGTTTGGGCAGCTTGTATGGATAGAAGTCTGCCAAGCACTTCGATGATAGGGAGCTATCGCTCGCCACTCGTGGTTTAACTACCGGTTTGGGTGATTTGATACTATTACTGTACCTTGGCTCCGCGAGACACATTTGGCCCAATTGAGGGGAAGGGGTGAGGTGCCGTCACCATGAAAGAAAACCGTCGTCCCCGCCGCCCTCTCCGACGACTTGGTCCTACACCATCGCATACTTTGGCCTGGAGAAGGTCGAGCAGGTACAGCATGGCTCCGCTTCACGTCTTGACAGCCCGGCTGTTCGCAGCATGGGGCGTCTTGGTACTGTTCTCAACGCAGCTCTCGCTTGTCTCAGCCCAATGCCCGGGCGTGACGAAGCAAAGCAACCAGAAAATGGCATCGGGGTATACGTCCAGCGTTTTGGCCACCGGTCTCAAGACTCCTCGCGGAATTGCCATGGATACTGAGGGTGCCCTCTTGGTTGCCGAGCAGAATGGAGGCGCCGTCCGGCGACTGACCCTGAAGGAGGTGGGCACCAACGTCTGCGTCGATACCAATACGGTTCTGATTCCAGCCGGTAATGTACGTTCTCCGATGCCGCCCACTACGTGAGCTGCAGCTGACCATGCATCAGACCAACCACGGCGTTGCAGTCGCCTCTGATGGCAAGACCATCTTCGTGTCCAACCTGCAAAAGGTGACGGCATTCCCTTACGACCCCGTGGCCGGCACAGTTGGAACCGGCAAGACCGTCATCAGCAACATGCAAAACAGCGGCCCGCACCCCACCCGCGCGCTCCTGACCTCCAAGTTCAGCCCAGACAGCCTCCTTGTAACCATCGGCTCAGCCGCCAACGTCGACACGGCCACCACCGCGCAGACCGCGGGCCGCTGCATGATCAAGGAGTTCAGCATCAAGGAGATCACCGCCAGTCCCACCACTTACACCGGCGGAGGCAAGGTCCTCGGCTGGGGCTTGCGCAACCTCGTCGGCATGGGCGAGCACCCCATCGATGGCGGCATATGGTCCGTCGAGAACTCCATGGACGACATCAAACTCAACAGCAAGGACGTGCATAACGAAAACCCCGCCGAGAAGGCAAATTTCCACGGCAGGCTAAACGACACGGCCAACAAGCTCAAGGGCGCAAACTACGGCTATCCGAGCTGCGTGCCCGCGTGGGACACCGGTCTTCTGGGTGTCAGTACCCTGTCGGTGGGGAGTCTGTTCAACCCTGACGGAGCGCCCAAGGCCAGCGACTGCGCGACGCGCCAACCGGGACGCATTCACTTTCCTTCGCACACGGCACCGCTTGATATCAAGTGGACGCCTGATGGGCTGACTGCATACGTCGCCTTCCATGGCTCTTGGGATCGTCGGCCGCCAGATGGATACCGTGTGATGAAGGTCGCGTTCGGTGCTGATGGTCAGCCTGTTGCGCCGTTGACTAGCAAGAGCGCCGCCGTGACCATCATGGAAAACCCAAACACTAGCTCATGCCCGAGTGGGTGTTTCCGCCCGGTCGGTTTGGCTTTTGACAAAAAGAAGCGGTTGTTTGTGTCGAGTGATAGTACGGGTGAGATTCATGTCATTTATGGGGCTTGAGTTGGGATGTGAGAGCGATGGAATATTTGGAATATTAGGTCTTGCTTTTAGTACCGACAGAAGATACAATTATATGTCTTTGGCTACCTCGTTCCCACTGAACCCCTATTGTGTGCCCGTCAAATGTGCAAAGGCTCAAGTCAAAAGAAAGGATCTCGTATCTCCATAGCGAAAATACGTTTGCCGGAATCCCCAAACAGTCTTGCTCGGGAACGTTAAGGCCGTTTTAACATATAGAAAGACCTTTTTAGAATACAAGAAGGCATTTTCAGAATGCAGGAAGGCCTTTTCAGTATTTATCTAGGTGGTATCAGAATGGGAGATGGCCTGGAATGACGAAAGCTACAGGTGGTTTGTACGGTAGGAAGGCATCTTCGACACTGGCTGAGGGGACCCTTTCTTTGGCCGAAGGCTTCCTACAGAGGATCTGAGAGACTACAGTACTGGTACCGAACGGTGCGCCGTGTCACTTACTCCCAGTCAGACCAAACCAGCTTCTTCGTGCAGCAATGTCCAGCTACTCGGAGTCAGATGAAACACGAGAGCATCATAAATTCTTACGGCGCTTTCCATCAGACCCAGAGTTGTGGGTGTTCGGCATTCACTATCTTTCCCACAGCCCTCCCAAGTATCGCACCAAAAACCATATCGCAGCAACAGGCTAGATGAGGTACACGTCAGCAAAACCTAGCAACAAAAACATGACAGGAAGCTCCACATACCAGCGCAATATCGATGAGCCTCAAGCACATTATCCAAGGATCGGTGCTCAAATTGACCCCGGCCCTATTCAACAGCCCGAAAAAGGCCCATCTGCCTCGCAGGTTCAAGAGCGGCAGCAGAAGGTCGTCCGCAAACCCATTGAAGTCAGCGGTCCTCGTCACTTCCTCCAACGTCTTTGTTGAATCCGACTCTACCAGTTCCGTCCAGTTGACGGTACTTGCCGTATCTGCCAGCTTCTTTGCAGCATCGGACTCTAACACCCCAATCCAGTCGACGCCCCGCAGCTGCTTGAGCAGAGGCATGAGACGGAAGAGTGGAGACGGCGTTGACAAACTCTGACAAGCTGACCCAAGCAGGGTGTGAACATCCCCCAGCACCGCAGATATCTGCTGAATCAATTCCGGTGTCAGATTCGGCACGATGACCTCAGCGATGATGTCAACAGCGAGGCTTCGTGTATGAGGTGTTAGTTGGTCTTTGGCCGAGTGCAGATTGTAGATCAGTCTCTCGACAAAACATGGATCCAGGTCGGGAGTGAGCTGCCGCGCCGCGGACGCAAAGCAGGTGAATAATTCATGGTGGTCTTGTTGGGAAAGCTGGGCGTGGAGAAGGTCCTTGATTTCCGAGTTGGTGGAAGCGGCGAGCTCATGTTGCTTGAGGAAGGTAACAAACGCGTCCTGCGCGCAAAGCGCTAGTGGGGCGAAAAGCCCGGCAGGTGCGAGAACGGCGAGGAGAAAATGAAAGGGTCGCATTTTTGTGTGCTTGTCTTCCGCTTCGTTGGTTACTTTGCCTTTCTTGTCGAATTGTCGAAGGAATTGGGGTGCATTCTGCGGGCTGCTCGTGGGCTGGAGAATTCAGTAGTGTCTTGGTGACTTCTTCGCATCAATGGTGGAAGGCGCGAACGGGTGAGAAGCGCAACCTTAGGGAAGAACCACCCCGGGTCGTCCGATTTTGTTCCTTCCTATCTGAGAACTACTAGTGCGAGTCGGGCCAAAGAAAATTAGGACTCCATGTCTTGCGCTCCGGCATCTCATCTGATCGACCGCCCTTTGTTGCGATTCTCGCCGGCAATACTGCCCTCTTCACGCTTCATCGGCAGCACAAACTGAAACACTCGGGTGGAAGCCGCACCATCTATCATCTATTTTGCGGCTTGATAATCCACCACGCCATTATCGATGACGCCAGTCCGGTGGTAATATGTCCTCGCCCTGACATACGGATCTAATTTCCAAAAGCTTTCACCCAGCCGCTGCGCCAATTCTCGCCTTTCTGCGGCCTTCTGCCTGCCTTCCGGGGACTGAGGGTCGAAGCTCGCCCACTTCGCCGTGAGCAGCTCAAATTGCTGTATGAGCTCGTTTCGCTCTGCGTGCACCTCATCTTTCTTTTCTGACTGCATGCGCACATTCTCCCCTTCTACCGGGCCAGTGTACCTGTACTCCCATGGATCGCTACCCCCGTAGCATTTCTGTAAGTTCTCTGGCGTGATGAAGCGTGCCAGGTCGGCGTTGGTGGACGTGAAGTGGATTTTAGACACAATCACGGGATCAAGCCACGGCTTGATCATCCTCCAGATGCCTGTATCCCGATTAGTCAAACCTCTTCAGCTACTAACACCTATCAGGGAGATGACTTACTGTTGAAAACGAAGGGTGCGTTATGAACCAATAAGACCCCGAGGTGCTCAGGATATCTCGCCTCAAACACCTGCACCATAAACTTGACGACATGAGTGTCCATATTCCGCAGCGCAAATCCCGTCAGATCAAAGATCAGACACGACGTTTCTTGTGGGTGACGTATCGTAGTACGTATTGTCTCGATTTTATGCAAAATGAACATCTCCATCGACTCCGTAGACTGTGCCTTGGGGTCATGCAGACGGACCTTGATGATCAGCACCGGGCGGTGTTCTCTGTCGGCGCCACGAACGTAAGCTTTCCCAGAGCGGTACTGCGCGATAAAACCGTGCTCATCAACTGTAGGGAGGGGCGCCAGCCCTACGGAGTCGCCCTGCCGTATAAGCTCGTCATCCAGCCGCTGCTCACCGCGCCAGTTGATGACGGAGAGCATCATGGCCGTCGCTTTCTCCACATCCCATTTGCGCGCGCGCAGGAAGCGCAAGACCATTACGTCCGGGTGGTCGCCGAGGAAGAGGTTCCAGAGCAGCCGCCAGAATACAGCCGGTGATGGGTCGTCAAGTTGCGCTCGCAGTTCGGGGGTTCGGTTTGGTGTCCTGTGGCTCTGGCTCTCGCTCTCGGGCAGGCCGCTGAGCCGGAGGAGGTGGACCCACATCTCCTGAAGCTTCTGCTCCTCGTTGGCGGTCAGGTTGCCCAGATGACCGGGGCGACTGGCGTCGGTGGGTCCGGACATGTTGACGCTCGGATGCTACGGTCGCAGCACAGTCGCCTTTGATGGTGGTGGGGATGGTGAAATCGAGCGGCGATGAATGCGACGGCGAATCCCGGTGGCTTTCCAAACTGAAGGTTTTATCCTAAAACTGACACTGCTCGTTCCGGGTAGTGCTGTTGTCCGGAGTGGTCGCAAGTGCAACTATTCGCGATTTTGCGTCGTTTTCTGTCGTCGCTGGATGTTGTCAGGAGGGAAGACGGCTCGGAAAATTCGGATGTCAGGCCGCAGATGTCACAGTGCCAGCTACCCGGATCTCAGCGAGCTAATTAAAGGCCTTGTGCTGCACCCCTCCTGCGCAAGGATTACAAGCCCGCGTTCCTGTTGGGGTAGCCCTTGTGCAAGGAGCGCAGGGATGGGGTGTGTGATGACCAAGCCACCACCGCTTTGAAGCGCTTGATCCTGTGACGACCTCAACCCGATGTGCCATGTGGTGCATGTCTTGGACACATCACCCAAACCCAGCTCAACCCGTCCGATTGAAGAAACAGTGCAACTCTTTTTTTTTTCGTTTTCAAACTCTCTGTGAACTCGCGCGGACCAATTTGAGATGGTGTTGAATGCTTGAAATTCGACGATGAGGTCAACATCCGAGACCACCACCCAGAGCTCCCATCTCCCAAGTCCATCAGCCATACTTCTCACCGACTTGCAGCTTCGTGCATCCCATCATACTCCCCTCATCCCCATCTCTCAACAGAAGCATCACGTCCCCCCCCGGCCGATCCGCCCTCAAAACCACCTTCTCTTTCCAAGTCCTAACCCTCCTAATTCCCACCCCAGCATTATCCAACTTAACCCCCCGACGGCGGATCCGACCTAAATGCCAATACAAACATCGCCCCAAACTGTTCCCATCCACTTGACGTCCCACCCCCCCCCACAACCAACCACCCCCCCCCCCCCCCCCCCCCAACCAGCCCACCCACCCCTAGAA